>ERZ1066124.151-NODE-151-length-67142-cov-26.358460_pt1 | contig 67142 bp, 51 predicted proteins | sample MGYA00382771_ERZ1066124 | MGnify/ENA primary metagenome ERZ1066124 (study PRJEB33369, sample SAMEA5778354) | biofilm metagenome | biome: Industrial cooling water; feature: Water cooling tower basin; material: Biofilm | place: United Arab Emirates | collected... | reverse complement strand
GCTTATATCTTGCACCATTCAAGGGCAAGCTCAAAGAAACCGGGCTTCTTTACGAGAAATTAGGGGTTTTTAGCAAAATCTTTCTCAAGAAGCCCGGTTTCTCGGACTGGTGCATTCCGGTGAGGTAGGCTTAATATAGGCGCCTATTCCCAAATGATACGAACAAATAAGTATAAATACTATAACTTTTGCAGGGTTAATAAAGGTAAAAGAAAGCGATGCCCGCGCGCTGTGGATACAGTGATATTTTTATAATCAAACATTCATAGTACAATACAACTAATACAAGTAATTAAATTTATTAATGTTTGGCGAACCTATAGAACTTGTACTAACTGATTTATCACAAGGATTACCTGCTATTACTCCTGCACTTGGTGCCGTGCTAGCTGAAGCTTGTGCTGTATGCTTAGATGAACAGGGTCATTGTCAAGGTGTTGAGATTATAGTCAGCGGGGAATTTAGTGCTAAATTCAAGTTGCGATGGCAGACTGTTACATCACAAATGTTACGTTGCTGGAATGATGAGGAGTTTACAACTGAACAAGCGGCTTATGGTATTGCCTTTTTAATTATTAGGCAACTTACTAATTTAACCGTTATCGAACGTTCGAGTAAAGGTACAGGGTTTGATTATTGGTTGGGTACAATTGATGCAGAAGGAGAAACTCCTTTTCAAAACAAGGTTAGGTTAGAAGTATCAGGTATACGTAAAGGAGATAGTACCCGTGTTAAAGCTAGAGTAAAACAGAAGAAAGAACAAACAAAACCTTCAGATGGAAAATATCCTGCTTATATTATTGTAGTTGAATTTAGCACACCTTTATCTTTTGTTGCAGAAAAATGAGCAGTATTCAAGAAAAACATACAATAGCAATGGATTTAGCTGAGGCGGCTTTTGTTGCTAAACTTAGAGGTGATTTGGAACAAGCATCGCAACTAACTCGGCAAGCATTTGAGAACGAGCAAGCAGCAGCAACGTTAATTGCTAATCAATTAGACGCGGAACCAACACGCTCAGTTTTACATCGTAGTGCTGCAAATCTTGCTGTTAACTGTGGAGAATTGGAAGCGGCAGAACGTTTGATAGCTACAGCTTTATCTGGTAATCCACCGACTGAAATAGCTGAGGAATTAAAGGATTTATTTATTCAAATTAATTTACGTCCTTATTTACAACGCCACGGCATCAAAGTTGACAATGAACAAATTAATGCTTTGATTTTGAAAAATGTATCATGAATAAATACATAATTAGTTCTATTTTTCAAAAACTTGATCAAAACCGCCATAAAAATAATCTTAAAACTCAATGTTAATCCGGCGCCACTGCAGGATTTTGTGATGTGGTTGGTACTTACTGATTATTTGAGGCAGATTGGACAGAGGAAATTCAGACTAGTGGATGAGAAACGATAAACTTATAAGCCGCTCCATAGAAATCTTTGGCCTCTCAAACAGTATCTGTTAAAGTAGGATAAAATAAAACTTAAATAATAAATATGCTTGAACAAATTAAAGAGAAAGAATCCTTACAAAATAACTCGATTGAGCCGTCTCAAGATTCGCTAGCGTCGATAGTGCTAGAAATAGAGAAAATTCCTCAATAACACTTGTTTCTCATGGAATATTGAAGCTGATTTCAGATGATACAGAGGGCGAGATTGTAACTATACCAGCGACGGCATTAAATTTGCTTGTATAAATTTTGACACAGATGGCTGCTGGTAAAACTGTTAATGTAGTTTCTATTAAACCCACATTCCGCACCCCCTGGCGCCACATGCAATCAATCAGTACTAATTAACTATAAAGTATATAAATATAATATAGTCTAATGAGAATTAATATTATTAGCTATAGTTTTAATGTATTAATTATGTTCTAACTGGTAAAGTTTTAAAACAATATAAAGAAGAAGAAAATTTACTTGTAGTTATATCTTGTACTAACTATAAATTGCGTAAATACTGCACTTGAATACGTAAAAATATTACAGCAATTTCTTTACTCAAAGCAGTAGGTAATAAACAAAATTTAACATTGGATTCAATATAATTACTGAAAATTTTATCGAGCATATAATTATTAGATGGCACAGGCAAATGCTTACAAAATATCAGAGCCGATATTTAATTAAGCGCGCTAAGGTACTCTAACTAAGTGGTATTATAAATATCAATATTCTTTTACTACAAGCTTAAGTACCCGGACATCAAAATTACACAAAGCAACATACCAATAAAGCGGTTTTGGCAGTATTAGATACGCCACCGACGTGCGGGGAGGCGCCTAGAGTTGTTGCCTAAAAATGTGAAAATATAAGTCAATACTTTAAATACATTTACTGTCATGTCTAATCTCAAAGATATTGAAGTTCAAAATCTTGACCATTTGGGTATAGTTGCGGGAATAATTGATTCAATTGACTTAGTAGAAATAATTAATAATTTATTAGGAACTGATGATTCAGAAAAAATCAGTTCTGGGCATGTGGTAAAAGCTATGATTTTAAACGGACTTGGTTTTGTTTCTAGTCCACTCTATATGTTTTCAAAATTTTTTGAGACTAAACCATGTGAACATTTAATAGGAGAAGGAGCTAAAGCTGAATATTTAAATGATGATAAATTGGGAAGAACACTAGATAAATTATTTGACCAAGGGCTAACATCAACTTTTTTAGCTATAGCTTTGAATGCAGTCGAAAAATTTTCAATTTTACTATCATATTTACATCTCGATTCATCATCATTTCATACACACGGGGAATATAATTTTGAAAATTTAAGTACAAATACTGGTAATGAAAGCAAGAGTAGTATTTTTGAAGAGATTGAATCAGTAATGATTCTATGATTTCTGAGTATAAAGCACAGCAATCATGTGAGAGAGGATTTGGGTTTTTGCTCATACCCTTTATTTTTTACTGATAGCGTCTTCTTAAAAAATCCAAAAAGGATAGAAGCTTTAGCTTTTATAATGGCTTTGTGTTTACTTGTTTATACTCTTGCACAACGACAAATGCGCCTAGCTCTAAGCAATGCACAATCTACAATTAAAAACCAACTGGGAAAACCAACAAACTCTCCAACGATGCGTTGGATATTTCAATGCTTTCAATCCATACATATTCTTGTACTTAATAATGAAAAACAAATATCTAATTTAACCCAGGATAGGCGATTCATACTTAGCTTTCTGCCAGAAAATTGCCGACAATATTATAATTGTTGACTCAATCGGCTGATTTAATAATATAATTTTTTTTTACGAAGGGTGGGTTCCTGATTGTTCTCGCTCTCAGTTAACATGTTTTTAAATTGTTTTTATCCTTAAGAATGATTAATTTTATTCAACATAATTAGGAATTTATATTAGATTTAATTATTCAATTAGTATTTATGTGTCTTAATATTTTTGTGAAAGCTTATTGTTTATTATTGAGAATGGATTAGTCGTGCAAAATATATGAATATTGCCTCTTTACTGAGAATCAAGTGTAATTTAGTACTTGTTAATCAAATTTAGCTCAGTAGAAACCTCATCTGGCGCCAGGGGGTGCGGAATGTGGGATTAAACAAGAACTTAGTACCCAAGAGGCTGCCGACATTCTGCTAGTTTCCCGTCCTTATTTGGTAGATTTACTCGGGCATTGAAACCACTTGGTAACTCATAAGTAAAATTAATTGAGAAAATATTGTAAAGTTTTGTAAAGAAAATTACTAATAATGGATAAAGATGATTCCAATCATCTGATTAAAAGATAGAGTGAACTATTTTTGCTCTCGATTTTACCTAGCTTGCCTCTAGTTCTAATTTTCTTAGAGGCTAAGTGTGTACATCGTAGGCTTAATAGTTCCACCTTCCCAAGTCCACTTATCACTTGCACTTAGTCACAATATTTACATACAAAAGGAATTCAAAATAGTTTACAAAGTTGTGGTTTTTTGAAAACTGGCGCAGTATTACCCAAAGGGAAAAGTAAAATGTTGACAATAACAAATTTACGCCTAATTATTAGCACAACTAAGCTAGTGACAATATAATATTTTTGTGGAGTTCTCTCACAATACAAATCTTACATTGACCTCATCGCAGTGTATAAGTCGATTAGACTTCAACCTATATAAAAGTGGAGTTAGAAAAAACAGCAATTAGCTTCTGAAGAGTATCAATATAGTTTGTTGCTTGTTTTCTGCTTTTTCCATCATTTCTACCTAAGCACGCTTTTGCTTAGATTTTGCCTATATTTTGGTTTCAATGCTACTCATGGGCAAAGTGATACCAGTACTAAATTGGTAGTTACTCTTTACCAATCGGAAAACTTGTGAATAAAAGTAATAGGAGATTTATTCAATGTTAGACTTATTAGCATCGATTGCGCTGCAAATAGCACCATCTGTACTAGAAGAATTAATTCCAATCTTAGGAGACAAGTTACGACAAAAATGGCTATCTCCTACATCGGAAGATAATGCAGCGAGAGTGGAAATTAAAGACACAGAAATCATTGAGAAAATTAAAGAAACATTACAACAAGGGGACAAGCTTGTTCAAGATGATATTAAAAATAACCATGAAATAATGGAACAACTCATTCAGCAGGTATTGAATGAGATTAAAACACTTTCAGCAGGGACTTCTAACTTGGAGGTTGGCTCTGATGAAATCAGAATTTCACAACAAACTCAGGAAAAAGATAAACAGTTTAATTCGCAGGAACTAGAGGTAAGGCTAGAGGAAATTAAGAGAAGTTTAGAAGAAAACATAGCTAGAAGGCTTATAGAAATACAAGCAAGTACTTCAAACAATAATCCCCAGCCAGTGATGCCAGAGCCTTCTTCACCCAAAGGAAGAGGCCATGAGGATGATGAGCAAGAGTCGCTACGTACTAATGAGCAATCAATATCGAAGCCCGACGAATCTAACAAGGGAGACGAAGACAAGAACCAAGGTTTGGCACCTGGTACAAAGGAGAAAAATCAAGTTTCAGAAAATCTTGAATTCCCAATGTTGGAGAAGCTGCATAAATACCAGGAGTATGGTGATTCTATACTCCGAGAACTAAACTCGTTACCTCAAAATCAGTCCTCAGCAAATAATATTTTAGACAACCCTGAACTTCAAGACTGTCTCAAAAACCTTAAACAAGGCGCCAGTAGAACTGTAGAATTTGCATCCTCACCTGTAAAAATCGCAGTGATGGGAGAATTTAGTAGTGGTAAAACCTTACTAATTGGTAGTCTTATTGGTTACGCTGATGCCTTGCCAGTTAGTGAAATCCCTACCACAGGTAATGTCACAGCCATTCACTTACTTCAGCAAGATGGTCTAAAAACCACAGAATTTGGTGACTTTAGGGTCGAGTATCTTTCTCAACCAGAGGTTCAAAAATGCTTGGAATTTATGTTAGACCAACTTCAGAAACGGGCACAAGAATCAGAACTACCTGCTTTCCCTCAACCAACCTTAACAACATTGGATGAGAATACTTTACATAGTTACGAGCAATGGTTTGAATCAGCATGGAATCAAACTCAAAATCTCAAACTACGTTCTCTGCTACGAGAGTTAGTAATTTTGGTTCGTGCTTATATTTCCTATGGAGCAGATTTGTGTGGTAAAAGCCTCAAAATAGATCACACTACTGCTCGTGAGGGTTTAAAGCTAACCAATACACCCTCTGTAAATCGAGAATTCAAATTTGAAGAGATACCTTCATTTGCCAAATTACCAGTAAATGAAAACCAACCCACACCAAAGTTACTGCAAAACAGCTTTTCACTTATCCGGCGCGTCAACATCAATGTTAAAGTATCCAAGCAAATTTGGAATCTGAGAACAACACAAGATACCGCAAAGTTTGTTTTACTAGATTTTCCGGGGTTAGGGGCAGCAGAATCGGGAGTCAGAGATACTTTTGTATCACTGCAAGAATTAGAGGAAGTACAGACAATTCTCATCTTACTTAACGGGAGTAGACCAGGAAGCGATAGCGCCCATGAAATCGTTAGCATGATTGAGCAAAAAAGACCAAGACAAAATCTTAAGGATTTTATTTTGGTTGGGGTAGGTCGATTTAATCAACTGCCCATAGAAAGTGAACAAAAACTAGATAAACTGATTAATTCTGATACGAATAATTCCTTAATAGAAGAAACTGTTTACCAAGAATTTAGTGGACTCAAAAAGATTATTGACCAAGCCGAAGCATTGACAAGCCAAAAAGAACGCATCGTCTTGTTAGACCAACAGATGAGTCTAGCAGATTTAGCAAAACGTTCAAATGCAGTCACAGTAGGGTCTCCAGATTTTTTAGATAAATTGGAAAATCAAAATAATAGTTCTTTACAACAGTCTAAGCAGATGCGTGAAAAGTGGCAAAGCTTAAGTGAGCGCCTTTTAAAAACAGATTCACGTAGTCATCTTGGGAAACTACTTGGTTACTTTGCAGATGACGGTGGTATTGGTAAACTACGGGAGTTAATTTTTGGCCATGTTGCCAATCATAGTTTGAAGCAATTATATGATGACACTGAAAAAACTGCCAAGAAATTACGTGAACAACAAAATAAGCTCATAGCAATATTAAAAGATAATGGCATAAATATAGAAGAAAACCCAGCTTTGAAAGAGTTGCGCTCCAATGTTGGAAAAATGAAAAGTATTTACAATCAGTTCAAAGATAATTTAGGGAGAGAACCGCTTAAAGACGCAAAAGGAGTTGCGATTAGTGATGTTATTAAAGATGAAGCAACTTATCAAATACTAGACTGGAGGCAGTGGAATTCGTTGTTCGAGAGGGCGCAAGACGGCATTATCAAGCTTCCACCTAAAAGTGAGGATAAAAAGAATCGGTTTACTCAAAGAACGAATCCGACTAATAATATTCCTACAAAGGCTGATGACTTTTATAGTGAATTTGACAAAACTGTTCAGCAACTACAAAAGTTTGCTAGTGATTGTATTCAAAAAGCAATTACTAACTTGTTAAACAACTTGTCAAAAGAATTAGCTCCACAGATTGAGCGATTTAAGGTAACACTTAAGGGAGACATGGAAACGGAAATAGAGCAAAAATTTGGTGGAGAACAAGCTTATACATTTTCTGTTTTTTATGGAGGTTACAACCCAGAAGAATGGGAAAAAACCATTATGGAAGAAACTTTTGAAGCGGAAATGTCTATTGATACAGCGAATATATTTCCCCTAGCGCGTAAGGATGAAAAACATGAGAGTGGTCAGATTTTTGATTGGGCGCCTGAATACAGCCAAATTAATACCCCAATACCGAATCAAGTTCTTCTAGTGCAACGGCTGCGAGATGAGATAACTGCTAGCATAAGTCTACACACAATAGAGTATGTAAGTCAAATTAATAAGAAAGTTGACAAGCAAATCTCTGAAATGTTAGATGATTTGACTCCTGAACTAGATAGATTGCTAAGAGAAGAAAAAGTGCTGAGATATATTGCAGGTGATCAGCAGGAAATAAATGAAAATGATGTTGTTTCACCTATTCTCTCCCAAATTGCTTCTATTCCTCTCCCTGAAATTTCAAGTTGAGGAAAGGGTAATTGTTAATTAAGAACAATTACATATTCTGAATTTCTAAGTCTTAAAATTTTAAGCTTATCTGTAAGGAAAATACAAATGCCTGTTGAAATTCAGATTTTCTCTAGCTTTAAGCTACAGATGCAAAAGGATAACCCTTGTGTTTTGGTATTACCAGCAATTGAACTTGCTGCTAGCGGTAACAATATACCTCACATTTCTGGCGCCACTTATTCTGTTGAGGGAAAACCAGAAGCAATAGCGGTCGAGATTAAAAAAGCTTACAAAGACTTTGAAATAGCAAGACTAAAAACCCTTAATAATCCAATGCGATTACTACCAGGTTCTTGTGAACTCAATCAGCCTTTAATAGAGCCAGTAGATTGTACTTTGCAAATAACCGTTAAGTATTTTGATTCTGACCCTGCTGGCAAGCCACTGCTGTCTGAACCAAAGCATATTCAGGGAGAATGCCACTTTTATTCAAACTTAAACTTGGAGGTAATACTATCTAAATTAGAGGGAAAAATAACAGCATCTACATCTCAAACTAATACAAATACGCCTCATTCGATACAACCAAAAATAGCTGTAATCGATTCAGACTTTGAGGCTAAATTATTCGCTTTAGAGCAGGCAATATTAGCACTCAAAACTAAATTATATATGTCCTCTTCTCAATCAACACAACCCAAAGGAACTACGATGAATCCTAACGAATTTCCTAACGAATCAAAGCAAAACAATAGCAATGGGCAGCAAAAGACATATCCTGGTTGGTTAGCTGTAGATTTTGGCACATCTAATTCGACTGTGACACTTTTTGATCCAACTGAAGTACCAATTGCAGAATTTTTGCCCAAAGAACAACAAACACGGTTGCTTGAACACCTAGCAGAGTGGCTAGGTTCATCTGCGACTAAAGCTTTACCAGGTGTTAACGCTAGCGAGTGGGAAAATTTTATTGCTGACGTTAGCACAAATTTGAAAATAAACCCAAGTCAGCTTCCTGAAGTTTTTCGAGGTGAAAGCCAACAGCAATGTCTAAAGGCTATTCGCCAAATCGAACTGTGTCTAGGCAGGAGTGAGCAGTTTCGTAAAGCCGTCAGCAAAAAACTTTACCAGATATACCATGAGGTATTCCGCGTACCAACTCTAGAATCCCAAAATCTAATTCCGGTTGTCCTAGATATTAACACGCGCGATGTCGAAATTCCTAGCGAGTTGGAAATTACAAATCTGGCTAGTACTCCTTTAGAGGTGAAAATGGGTGGAGAAGCAAAAAGGAACAAAAACATTGCAATATCTCAAAGCACAAACAATTCCTCAGAAGGAATTATCAGCAGATTTTATCACTCACCCAAACGTTACTTTGGTCAAGAACGGGAATTCTCAGTAACTATAGATGGAAAACAAGAAAAAATTAAAGTAAACCAGTTAATTCAAGCTGCTTGGGGGCATTTAATCAAGTTAACTGATGACTACCGCAAAGACCCAAGTCGTAACTTTTCTAAAGGAGAGTTCCAAATGGCGGTAGTAACTTATCCAACAATAGCACCACCGCTTGTTCGTAAGCAGGTAAAGCAGCTTGTAAAAGAACTTGGTATTAAAAATGTGCAAACCGCCTACGACGAAGCAGTGGCTGTAGTTATGTTTTTTCTCTGGCGAGAATTTGGTGGCTACCTAAATATAGGTATAGAGTCTTTTAAAACGCGTTGCCGTAAAGAAGCTCACGTATGGTCACAAAACGTCCTCGTTTTGGATATTGGTGGTGGAACAACTGACTTAGCCTTAATTAAACTAACTTTAGAAGATATTACTCCCTCATTTAGGGATAATCAAGACCGAGGTCTTGGGGGACGATATTACCAAATTACTCCTAAACTATTAGGCTCTTCTGGTCATCTACAATTAGGAGGAGAATTAATTACTCTGCGAATGTTCCGATTGCTGAAGGTCGCAATAGCTGACTGTGTACTGACAGCTGTGCAAACGAGTAAGTTGCAAAGTAACAAACTCAAGGATTTGATTCCGAATCTTAGCGAGCGCTTTCTCGAAAATGATGAATATAAACAAGGCTCGCTTTTAAAATGTATAGATAAACAATACCCAGAAAGTGAATCTGCTGCTTACAAAGATGCATTAGATACAGCGGAGAGGGTGCTGTCCACTCGTTGGAAAGATGCTCCCCAACGCTTGCAACCATTTTATACCCTCTGGGATTATGCTGAAGATGCCAAACTCAAACTAGGACAAAAACCAGAGAACGGTTCTCCCTCAACTTTTACTCTCTCTGAGCAGCTAATTACTGAACTACTAAAGCAAAGTGGAATTGACGATATCCAAAGCGAACAAAACTTTAATAACTTTTCTGTCACTCTAGACAGACAACAATTTGAACGAGCAGCATTTTTAGTAATTAAAGAAGCAATTGGGATTGCGAAAGGATTGATGGAAAGTCGTTTGAAGGGTAATGATAACCAGGAAAAAGAAAAAGTTGATTTGTTGATTTTGTCTGGCAAAACTTGTAATCTCGACATAGTTCAACGCGAAATATACCAAGAATTTAGTCAGTCTGATTACTTTGTCTGGAATCCTGAGCGTATTACCTTTGCTAAGGAATTTAGTAAGCTAGCGACTTCTGCTGGAGCTTGTTACGCTGAAAAGATGAGACAATTGAAATTAGGCACAGAAGAAGCTAAACCATTGCTACGCAAGGGAGCTAATCAACTGCGTATTAATGTTAAAAACTTGTTTTATTACCTGCCCTGTAATTTTAAACGTAAAACTCAAACAAGTTCTGATTTTTTAGAGATATTTAAAGCCGGACAAGAACTGTATCAAATTTCTCCTAATGATACAGTGGCAAAGGCTCGCAGTAAATGGGACGGAATACAGTTGAGCAACATTATTTACCGTCAAGACTACGAGGGTGCAAAAGCACAACTTTGGGGTAGCTTCGATGGTAACAATCTATTGCAAAAACTCCAAGAGTCGCAACCGGATATCAACGAGCAAACGTTTGAAAGGACAATCGATATTCAGTTTGAAGTTGATTCTACACTAGATATCCGCATTTTAATTTGTCGAAAACCGCCTCATTATTTAATTGATAATCATGAAGGTAATGGTATTGATGTTACACAAGTAGCAACAGCAACGGGTGCAAATACAGGAACACCAACATTATTCTCTTCAGAAAAATTGAATCATGAGGATATTGCGGTTAATGTGTTAGAATCAAATGCTGTAGACCGACCAGATAGTTATCATACAGTTTTTGCAGCTAACAATGATAATACTAAGTTTGAAAAGTTTCGTTATCGCAGCGATAGTAAACAGGCGCCAGTAAATGGCTTAATTAGTCAACCTTTGCCAGACTTTCCGGAAAGCGGCAAGCATACATTTTATATTCGTAGCACAGACCCGCAAACAAACGAGCAAAAATGGCTTAGAATTGGTGAACTCAGCAAACCAGATGTAACGCCAGAATTTCTTTGCCAATACCGCGTTACACTCGATGAAAAAGGTATGTTGCGGTTGCACGTTGGTGAAGTTCCATACTGGGAATCAAATACTCCAGAATGCCTTTTAGAAGAGGGATGCGTTTTTCGTGCAGAATTAGATTTACAACCTAATGAAGTTGATAAAGAGCGCGACCCATTTTGCGGCATACACTAACTAAGGAAAAATTGGAGGCAATATTTATGCAGCACCTACGCGAGCTTTTGGCAATGGATGATTCTCTAATCGCTTGGCTTTTATCGTCTAGATTGCGCGAAATAGAGGATTTTTTAAAAGAAGTTCAAGCAAAATTACCACAAGACTCTGGAGCCAAGGTATGCGATGCGGTGCTGCAAGAATTCCAAAGCCTTTTGCAACTAACTTCTTTTGATGGCGCCGCTAATCAAAGCCAGGATATAGCCATAACTCCAAAACAAGATTCTAATTTGGAAGATACACAGCCAATCACATCGCCTCCCAGTAGTTTGAATGATTTTATACCCACTGATGAGTTAAAATTAATTCATCTCAGGGATGCTTTTCAAACCGATACTCATGACAAAGACCTAATTAAATATTTAGGCGATTTCCAACTTGATAGCAAGACAGATTCAGATTTATGGAACGAAATTCAACATAAACTATTACGGCTTCCAAAAGGAATAGCTAAGTCTTGGAAAGAAAGAATTTTGGAAATAGTTCAGAAAGATCAGGCTGAAATTGATATATCAAATATCGTGCAACTTTGCTTCAATGACAATGAAGATATTTACCCTGGTCTTAAAGGAACTGTCCAAGCTCAGGGTTTATCATTGTCTAAGTCTAAAAATGCACTCTTAAATTTGCCATTTTTACCGAGGGATAAATATGAGAATTTATCTGATGATTTGAAGTTACTTGCTTGCCTAGTATCTATTTGTATATTTTTTATTGATACGGAACCAGATTTGCATCATGCTTTGGAAACCGTATATAAGTTTAATGTTATACACTTGCCTTCAAACCCAGAAGAGTGCAAGAAGTATATTGAAGCCCTTACAGAACGCTTTCAACGTACACTTAAGGCTGAGGAAAGTGGAGATTCACTAGCGGTTTTAAAAGCTTGGATTAGTGTAGACGAAGCAATACACTCCCTTGTGTTTGTCCCACCTGCTGACAATGACTCCTGGTGGGGCGAATTAAAGAAACAATCGCGGCGTATACTGACAGAGAAAGTTAAAAAAGCAAAAGAAAAAGGTTATGACGTGCGAATCCGTGAATTATCAGGAGTGTATGCTGATATCCACAAATTTTCTTCAAAAGATTATAACTTGCCCCTGAAAGTTGGCGGTATTCCAGGAGAGGTGCAAGCTTGTCTGCGCGTATATGCTCGAATCAACAACGAAGTTTTTCCTGGGAGAGTGATATTTCGCTCATTACAGTAGTGAAGATAATTCGGTAAAAATTCATGCAAAATCTTCAGTATCTGTTTGGTGCAAAAGACTACATTACATAGACTTTGCGCGCGCACAAAAATAACATGAACCGAAAACAGGGAAATTCTATCATAGTCAACACCCTAGTAACAAGCCCTTATGTAATGGAATTTATAAGTCAAATTAATTAACAAACGCATTGTAAAGATTTGCAAAGAAAATTCCGAATGATGGATAAAGATGATTCTAACCATCTGAGTAAAGGTAGAGTGAACTATTTTTGCTCTCGATTTTACTTGGCTTATCTTTAGTTCAATTTTACTTACGGACTAAGTTGCTTAAGAGTCGGCTTGATAGTTCTCCTTTACCAAATCTACTAATCAATATCACTTAGTGGCCATGTTTACATATCATTTGATGAATGGTAATCATACAGTTTTTGCAGGCGCCAGTAAATGGCTTAATTAGTCAACCTTTGCCAGACTTTCCGGAAAGCGGCAAGCATACATTTTATATTCGTAGCACAGACCCGCAAACAAACGAGCAAAAATGGCTTAGAATTGGTGAACTCAGCAAACCAGATGTAACGCCAGAATTTCTTTGCCAATACCGCGTTACACTCGATGAAAAAGGTATGTTGCGGTTGCACGTTGGTGAAGTTCCATACTGGGAATCAAATACTCCACAATGCCTTTTAGAAGAGGGATGCGTTTTTCGCACGGAATTAGATTTACAACCTAACGAAGTTGATAAAGAGCGTGACCCATTTTGCGGCATACATTAGCATTCTTTTACCGTATTTAGTAGTAACAGTGTGTGATTTTCCAATGATACATTCAATTATTTAGTATGCTTATTATTAATAAACTTAACTTTTGCCAAAAATAGGAATTTAAATCAAATTTACTTATAAATCCCATCACACAAATGCTTTTCGCTTTGACCATTAGGATTATTTTTCAGATAATCTTCTACCCAATTACAACTTCGCTTGAGTAGCTGTGACAAATTTAACTTTGATATTGTTGCCCATTTACTTAAATCCACAGTTCTCAAAATCACTGATTTTTCGTAGCTGCCGGAAGCAAGGGTTTTGCCGTCGAGACTGAATGCGATATTTACTATACCAGAACAACTATGACAGAACAAACAGTTTTTGAAGAAAGCACTGGCAATGTCTTTGCTGATTTGGGCTTAGACGATGCAGAGGAACTTTTTACCCGTGGCAAAATAGGGATTCAGGTTCTACGCCTCTTGAATCAACGTAACTTAAAACAACGGGAAATTAGCAAACTGCTTGGCATTCCCCAACGGGAAGTATCGTATTTAACGCGGGGCGAGTTTCAACGGTTCAGCGAAGGGAAGCTTCTTACTTTCCTCAAAAGCCTTGATACAAAAGTGACTTTGCATATTCGCCCCTGCAATGCAGGAACCTAAACAGGTGAAACGGTTATAGTATCGTTGTAGGGTTAAAAAACGATAAAGTATATTATCAATATTAAATTACAAAATTTTCGATTACGCTGAAATTCTCTAGAGTTATCTTAACGCTAAAATGCTCCCCAACGGCGCCGCTCAACTGTAGTTCAATTTTTCTGTTATCATTTTTGGCATCGGACTCGTAAACGTATGAAAAGTATCTGCTTCATTCATAATAGGTTTGACTATCGGTAGTCAGACAAATAAACTGTTTAATTCATCACGAAATTTATCCAGGCGCCGTTGGTAAAAGTTACTTAAAGTTGGTATTGGTACACATAGTTCTTCTGATATTTGCTTCCAAGATGCTCCGGATATTTTTTTTAGAGCGATTTTTTGGAAGGTGACATTTGGGTTGCTTTTCATTTGAGATTGTTTAAGAATTCCTTTGGGGTCTGTTTCTATATACCTTCTGACTTTTTGAAATTGCTCGATAATATCTTTCTCATAGTTGGCGCCATCAAAATTATGTGAAGGTAAATTGTCCCAAAAAGAAGGTTCAACAGATATCTCATTTTTTTTACCCATTATCGAGCGAGCCGCTTCTCGGTAAAATCGTTTTATTAATAGCGTGTTGACCCAAGCCATGATATCACCACGTGTATTGTCATACTTGTCAATGTTGTGACAAAGCCATAAAGATAAATTTTGTAACCCCTCTTTACGTATTTCATCATGAAGCGATGCAGGTAGTCCCATATTTGGACGGCTAAGTTTATTGGAACAAAAAATACTATTGATAAGTATTGATAAAGCTCTACGCCTTTCTGTTTTGCCTACTGGGTGCTGCTTTGCTTCTAACGCTAAAATTCCTAGCTGGTTATTCATATAAGCTTCTAATTATATATTTGGTCTTAACTTTGAACTTTATCCACATATTTGGAGAAACTTTACAAAACTTTTCTTGTGGGGTGGGCATCCTTGCCCGCCCTAGATATTAAATGGGCAAGGCGCCTTGGATATTGGATGCTTTTAAGATTTGACGGCTGGGGACAGCCGTTCCACAAGAGTAGTAGTTTCTACTTTGAATATATTTGTTGTACTGAGATTCTTGCTACTTCTCGTAAAGTCTGAGTGATAGAGTTTGCTTGTATGCACAATCCAATACTTAATGAGGCAAGAAATCCGATTAGTAGATATATAGCCTGATTCTGAGATTTAAATTTCTCTACTCTTTTTACAGGTAAGTTAAAAGTTGATTTAAGTTCTTTAAGAAGCTGTTTTTCTATACAAGGACTCCAGTAATTATTACTATACAGTTCAGTATTGGATATAATAAATCTACCTAGATGCCTATTATGATAATTTTCTTGTTGTGACATATTTATCCTCCAATTAGCTGTTAATCACTTTTAAAAACTTAATTAACAAGTTAAAGAACGAGCAGCAGACCTTAAAGACTAACTTCAATTCCTAATTCACTTCTCCATTGCAATAGTGGCTTTTCCCAATTTTCTTCCCACTTTTGAGCGAAAAGGGGTTTTGCTTTTTCACCCATTTGATATCCCAAAACTATTTGTTTTAATAAATTAGGCAAAGCTTGCGGAGAAGTCGCAAGTGTTGCTAACATTGCTGCTCCTACTAGAAAAACTGCTAAATTTCTGCGCGTTTGAGCTAATTCAAAAGCTTTAAGTCCTATTTCTCCATTAGTATCTGTCTTAAAACCTGTAACTACGTGCCATATGTCATGTGTCTGACGTACACGTAAAAGAAAGTAACTAACATTATCTTCCACTTGAATCGTGCGATAAAAGCTAGGGTCAAAACCTGCTTTTTGAATGTAAACAGCATAAGCATACCCTAATGAATCTTTAGGGTATTGTAATAATGCTTCAATATCTGGAGGTGGTGCTATATAACGTTCTTGAATGAGTTGAGCTACTTCGGGTTGAGTATTTAACCACTCTACCGCTAGTAAACTCGCTTTAGTGTCACGCAACCCATCCTCTAAATCATAAATATGGTCAAGGTTATCAGGTTCTCTAACTAGACAAACTATTGAGCGCAATATCGTTTTTATATTAGGGTGAATTCTTCGCTTTTCTACAACCAACATGGCAAATCCTTATTTGAGAAGCTTAAAAACTCTTTGCTATCAATTATACATGCCTAAGTTATTATTATATTTTAACTTTTTTATCGCCATTAAAAAGTTTTAAGATAGCTGATGGAGCATTCTCTAAAGCATCAACAACATCAAAAGAACAAGCTTGGAGTGCTGTATTTAATTCCTCAATACGAGTTAAAGCAGTCCATTCCTCTATAGTTGAAAGCAATTGGGAAAATTCTAGATTTTGACAAGAGTAAAACTCGCGGGTCGTCACGAAGTTCGTAAATCTCAACTTTCTTAACCATTGTCTATATAAAACTAAAGTAGTATTTTTAGAGTTTGTTAATACTAAAATTGAAGGCTTCTTTATCAAAAGAACTTGTAGTTGAGCTAATTCTTCTACCTGTGACTACCATCTTGATAGGAGATGCTGGCGCCGTCACTAAACCACGGCGCCCAGCTTTTACGTCACGATTATCAGCCAAAGCCAATGAATACTCAGAAAGTATCTTGACGAGTGCGACTTTCATTTCAAACATGGCAAAAGCGGCGCCTATACAACGTCTGACACCACCACCAAAAGGTAAAAACTCGTAGGGAGAAAATTGACGAGCTAAAAAACGTTCTGGCTTAAACATATGAGGTTCAGGGTATAAATCCTCACGATGATGTGTCAAATAGATATTTCCGTATAATATAGTACCAGGCTCTAAATCATATCCACACAGATTTACAGAGCTTTCTACTACTCGTGGGAAAGTAAGCATTCCTACTGGGTATATTCGTAAGGTTTCGCAACAAACCGCATTCAAATAAGGTAATTTATTTATGGCAGTTGCGTCTATATCTTGACCTAAACTATCTATTTCTTTAAGTAACTTCTCTTGTACCGCAGGTAATTTGTGTATCCAGTATAAAGCCCAAGCTAAAGCAGTAGCAGTTGTTTCCTGGCCTGCTATTAATAGTGTTAACAGTTCATCACGCAATTCCTGGTCGGTCATTGACTCACCCGCTTCATCACGAGCGGACATAAGCAGACTTAGAATATCTGTTCTAGATAAATCTGCTTGCTCTCGACGACGTGACTCAATTTCTTGATAGATAAGTTGATCTATTTGTTTAGTGCGTCGTAGATGCCTACCCCAAAGACTAAGCGCGCCCCAATCTTTCTGCAACACCGGGAAGTAAAGCATTATAACGCCACCGAGAGAACTGCTGTTATTTACCATTGCATTCAAAAAGTCTTCCAATGTTTTGGCACGCTTACCGTCATACAGCCCAAACACAGCTTTAATAATTGTTCTTAGGGTAATAGCTTGAGTAATATCTCGCACCGAAAAGGGCTTACCTACCTGTAACTCACCCATTACCTCTTCTGTAATATTACTAATTACCTGGGTATAGCTACGCATCCTTTCACCATGAAAAGGAGGTGTGAGTAGCTGACGTTGGCGTTGATGCTGTACTCCGCTTAAAGTCATTAAAGAATATTTTCCAACCAACGGTTCAAATATACCATTCTGTTCTCCTGGGGCAGAAAACTGCTTGGTTGAATCACCAGTTAAAATTTCCTGCAACGCGGTTGGATTACTAACAAATACTACAGGGGCATATTTTTCACCGAGGCACAAAGTAAATATATCTCCATAGCGCTTGGCACACTCGGACATCATAGACAACGGATTTACAATCCATTGCATCATTTGTAGAAAAGCAGGCGCCTTAGAACCATTTGGTAAATTTATATTAGTTTTGGTCATATTTACATGAAATTAAATACTTTTATAATCTAGTGTTCTTGTGGGATGGGCATCCTTGCCCGTCCTATATGCTTGGGCGGGCAGGGATGCCCGCTCCACAAGAGGGGTGTTTTGTTGGGTAAGTAAATAAGTTTTAATATTTTGACATTTATTTCGCAGTACGACACTTAACTAAAGTTAAGTTGTTATTTACATAAATATTAAAAACTGTAAATTCTTAATTTCTCCTGTAAATATTTTATACCTCGTTTGTTTTGAGGATAGTTTAAAAATTATCGTAAAATTACGCAAGGCAAGTTTAGCAATTTAAATTTAACTTAAGCGTTTTCTAAAATGCTCAAGTTTTGCTATACGTATAAAATAGCACATGTGTTTTAAATGAGGTAAATTATGGAAAATTAAATACAGTGTGTACATCTGGCAGCTAGAGTATTGCTTGACACTATGCAGTTATCACCATTTGGTAGTCTCAAAATTTACCTTACTTATTACGGATATAAAAATAATTTGTGCTTTTTAATTTTGCATAATTACGTCTCGACAAGACCTATAAGATTTTTAAGAGCCTGTACATTTTGTAGATGAATTTTCTTTCTTAAAAATATTTATTTTAGGTAACGCAGATGAAACAGCATACCAAACGGCGCCACCGGGGCGTTATCCTCACTCTTAAAGGCCTCGATAAGCTTCAAACCGCTCTTAGCACTGCTGAGTTAAATGAAAATGCTGAAAATCGCTTTACTTTAGAAGAGCTTGGCGACCGGATGAAATTAGCGCTGCATACGGTCTCTAAAATAATGGGTCGCAAAGAAGTTGTAGATAGAGGTTCTTTGCAAAAAGCCTTTAGTGCCTTTGGGCTAGAGTTAGTCAAGAGTGACTACAGGCAACCGACCGAATTTGAGGATTTAGAAGTACGTTCATGCAATAGCCAACAGCGAGACTGGGGAGAGGTGCCGGATGTGTCTATATTTTATAATCGCTCTACCGAGTTGTTGCAGCTACGACAGTGGATGTTAGAAGAACGCTGTCGTTTGGTGGCATTGTTAGGAATAGGGGGTATTGGCAAGAGTACGTTAGCTGTAAAGTTGGGGCTGCAAGTTCAAAGCGAGTTTGATGTAGTGGTATGGCGCTCTTTACATTCATCTCCACCTATAGAAGATAAACTAACGAACATATTACAATTCTTGCTACGGTCGGCGAGAAAAGAGGTGCTGATCCCCGATAACTTTGATGGAAAATTATCTAAGCTAATAGAGTGTTTAAGCTTAAATCGATGCTTAATAATTTTAGACAATGCTGAGACAATTTTATCTAGTGGTGGACAAACAGGGCTTTGCCGTGCAGGCTATGAGGGGTATGCTCAATTAATCAAGACTATTGCTGAAGTCCCTCATAATAGCTGTGTTATTCTCACGTCTACAGAGAAACCAAGAGAAATAGCACTTTTAGAAGGAGAGGCAACTAAAGTAAAATCGTTGCAAGTAAAGGGATTACACGCTGAAAGCGGGCGCCTACTATTTGAGCAAAAAGGGCAATTTACAGGAACAGAGCAACAATGGCAAAAATTAATCGAATATTATGGTGGCAATCCTTTAGCATTAAAGATGGTTGCAGCAGCGACACTAGAACTATTTAACGGTAGAATTTCTGATGTTTTAGAATGTATAGAGCAAGGGGCATTTATGTTTGACGATATCCGCAGCTTGTTAGAACGTCAGTTCAATCGTTTGTCGGCAGCAGAACAGGAAGTTATGTATTGGTTGGCAATTAATCGAGAACCAATATCTTTGACTTCTTTAACTTCAGATATTATCGAAACCTTAAAAAGGCGCCAGTTATTGCAAACAATTAAATCTTTGCTACAACGCTCATTAATCGAAAAAAGTGGCGAGCAGTTTTTCTTGCAACCAGTGGTAATGGAGTATATCATACAACAGTTAGAAATTTCTGATTATGTGGAGACGCAATTAATTCCATCTCTACCAAAAAATATTAACTTGCTTTTAGGTAACACTTATGAAACAGTACACTAAACGGCGCAACCGAGGCGTTATTCTCACCCTTAATGGTTGGCATAGACTTCTAGGCGCCTGAAGCTTTAGCTTCTTTAGATGAGAATTCTGAAACAGTTTTACTCTAGAGGAACTTGGCTTCAAGATAATTTTAGTTAGTTTTACCTTAATATCTAATAGAAAAATATCTATCATGACTCACTTTGGTATCATCTGCCCTACTTCAACAGGTCATCTTAATCCGATGACAACATTGGGATACGAGCTTCAAAGACGGGGGCATCAAGTAACCGTAGTTGGAATCCTTGATGCTGAAAAAAAGGCTAATTCGGCAGGATTAAATTTTAAAGCAATTGCAGAGTCGGAATGTCCGCATGGGACTATGGCGCAATTATTTGAAGAACTTGGAAAGTTAAGCGGACTCGCAGCGTTAAAATATACAATAAATGCGATACAAAAATTTACAGATATTTTTCTTAAACATGCACCAAAAACAATAAAAAATGCGGGTATTGATGCATTATTAGTAGACCAAATTTCGCCAGCAGGGGGAACTGTTGCAGAATATTTACAAATTCCTTTTGTTAGCGTGTCTTCTGCCTTAATGGTTAACAGAGATATTAGCGTTCCTCCTTTTAATACTTCTTGGAACTACAGTACTGGTTGGGGGTCAAAAATTCGTAACAGAATGGGCTATAGTTTGTTAGATTATGTTGGCAAGCCACTTCGGAAAACCATAGCTGAATACCGACACGAATGGAATTTACCCCAACATAATAGCCCAAATGAACTTTATTCTCCATTAGCTCAATTGTGCCAGCAGCCTGCCGAGTTTGAATTCCCTCGCGAAAATTTACCAGAATGTTTTCATTTTACTGGCGCCTATCATAACCCAGCTTCTAGAGCTTCTGTTGATTTTCCATTTGAAAAATTAACAGGTCAACCATTGATTTATGCATCAATGGGAACTTTACAAAATCGCTTAATGAAAGTCTTTGAAATTATTGCAGAAGCATGTATGGAATTAGACGCACAATTGGTAATTTCTCTTGGTAATGGAATTAGTAAAGAGTTTTTACCAAATCTTCCTGGTTCACCTTTAGTTGTAGGATATGCACCTCAATTAGAATTGCTGCAAAAAGCGGCTCTTACTATTACCCACGCTGGCTTAAATACAACTTTAGAATCATTAAGTAATGCTGTACCAATGGTAGCTATCCCCATTGCTAATGACCAACCGGGTGTAGCTGCACGTATTGTTTGGACTGGTTGTGGTGAGATGGTAAAGCTGTCAGATTTGAATGTTCCCAAATTGCGTACAGCTATTAAACAAGTCTTTATGCAGGAATCTTATCAAAATAATGCATGTAGATTGCAAAAAGCTAATCAGCAAGCAGGGGGAGTTGTTCGTGCTGCTAATATTATTGAACAAGTTATGTCTACAGGTAAGCCTGTATTAGCTAACTCAAATTTGTCAAGTAATTAATCTAAGGAAAATGCTTAACCTTGAAGAGACGTGATTAATCACGTCTCTACTGCTGAATCATACAAAAGAACTCAGGACAGGCGCCTAAACAATAAGGTAAATCTTCTCTACTATTTATTTTCCTAACACTCAATTCAACGGATAAAGTACTTTTGATACTGGAACAATAAGAGAATTGCTTTTTGCGCTTTGTGTTTTAGATACCCCACACCTAGAAAAGTTGCGGCGCCTATAATTGCCCAATTAGTTGAAGGTTCAGGAATACTTGTACTTGCACTTGCAATTGTAACGCTTGCAGCAATAGGAACAGATTTATAATTTATTGCTGAAGAAGCTCTTTTTGCAATCAAGTTGTGAAAATTAGTTGTTGGATGAACATTATCGAAGAATAAAAATCCTGAAGGGTCGTTACAAACGCTCAAATTCGTAGTTAGACATGCTTGAGTTACGTTATTGACACCAAATGCTTGTGGGTTTGCAAATATTTCGTCAGAAAGATTTTTGACATCAACGGGAATTATGTTTAACTCAGGATTACTGCTAAATGGTATTAAAGCCGATTCTAGTGTTGCATTATGTTTTTCTGTTAATGCAGTTAAGCTACTAGAAGTTCCTGTATTAAGCGCTTGAGGTGTTTTACCCAAATCTGGTAAATTTAACACCATAATATTTTTTGCACCAGCTTGAGTAAGTAGTCCTACTGCACTTGTTAAATTATTCACGGTTTGGTTTGTGTCGGTAAGACCAGCATTTAAATAATCATTGGCGCCTCCCCAAATAGCGTAGAGTGCATTCGAGTCAAGCTTAGTGTTCAAATTTGGCAAGGGATTAGTTAATAATTTGACTTGTTCTAAAACTCCAGGTAAAGGCAGAAAAGGTACAAAAGAATTACCCTGACCCGATTTAGAACCACCAATAGCAAAGTTAATTCCTTCAGAGGGAGAGGTAGTCGCTAGCGATGTTAATAAACTTGGTTTTAAATTTAGCTGTTCTCCGAGATAATCAGTCCAAATATTACCATTAGAAAAACGACCTTCAAAATATGGTGGACTGGCTGGTATTTGTTTGAAAGTTCCGTTGTAAACATTACCCGCGTCGGAAAGACTGTCTCCAAAAATAAAAAATTTGCTAAAGCTAGCAGCATCTGCTTTAGACGGCAGTATAAAAGAAAATAGTACTAAACCTGTGAGTGCAATTGTTTTATTCATACCAATAAGCCTTATTTTTTTCAAAATTTACTCTATACAAAAATCTTTTCTTGTAAACATCCATCTTCTATATCAAAGATGTGGTCAGCGATATCTAAAATACGATGATTGTGAGTTACTAATACAACAGTACAGGCATTGTTTCTTGCCAAATGCTGAATTAAATCAATAACTTCGCGTCCTGTTTTACTATCTAATGCAGCTGTTGGTTCATCTGCTAATAATAATTTGGGGTTGTTCACTAAAGCCCGTGCAATTGCAACTCTTTGTTTTTGTCCTCCAGAAAGTTGATGTGGGTAGTAGTTTATGTGTGATTCTAAACCAACAGCTTTAAGTATATTTTCAGACATTAAACGCGCTTTCTTTGTAGAAATATTTTCTTTCAATTCAACTGACATTTGTACATTTTGTCGTGCGGTCATAAATCGTAATAAATTATAACCTTGGAAGATATAGCCAATTTGGCGCCGTAAATTAATCATTTCTTGCTCAGAAGCGTTTTGCTGTTCCTGACCAAAAATTTTTAAGCTCCCTTGTTGTACAGAACGCAAGGCGCCGATTAAAGATAATAAAGTAGTTTTACCAGAACCTGATTGACCTACTACTACAGCAATTTCTCCTCGCTTGATTTCTAAATTGATATCGGACAATACTTGTTTACGAAGTATACCAGTTCCAAAATAATGATTGAGGCTTTCAGTAACTATTGCTTGCATAATAATTATAAATTAAAAAATGTCAGCAGGGTCTGCAACTTTTAATCTTTTCATAGTAATAGCCCCAGAAATAAAGCACATACAAAATGATAATATTAAAAATAGTAAAGCTCTATAAATATTCATATGGATAGGTATTCTAGTTGCATTTTTAAAAAATGATGCAATGCTAATTGCTATTAAAAATCCAGGAATGTATCCCAATATTGCTAAAATCAGTGATTGTTGAAAAACAACAGACAATAAATAATTATGTTTATAACCCATAGCTTTGAGAGTTGCATACTCAACTAAATGCTCAGAAACATTACTGTGAAGTATTTGATATACGAAAATGACTCCTACAATTAATCCCATAATAACACCAAAACTTAAAGCAAAACTAGTAGGAGTTGTATTATCCCAAAACTTTTTTTCTTGTTCCATAAATTCTGTTTTTGTCACCACTTTAACATCTGAAGGTAAATAATCTCTAATTTTTTCTATAACATTATTAACTTTATATCCTTCTTTAAGTTTTATTACACCTATATGGACAAAATTTTTTTTCCAACCTTTAAAAATTTCTAAAAAATTAGAATCGCTAGTAATTAAGTAGCCATCAACTCCAAAGGAAATGTCTAAATCAAACAATCCTTTAACTTTGACACTATTATAGCCAGAGCGTGTCATCAACTCAAACAGTTCTGTATTTACTTCCCCTTCACGATTAAACTCCTCAACAATATTACCAAATTCATATCGAGATGATTTACCAAATAAAACTGCATTGGAGAGCTTTAGCTCATCTTTATTTTCCTTTACACCCGGCAAATTAAATACATCATAATTAATATCAAAACCTATAACATAGATATGGCGCCAGTAGCTCTTAACATGTGGGTTTCTCCACCTTGCCCAACCTAAATATATTGGTGTAACATAATCAATTTCTTCTAAAGCTAGAGTTTGATTCAAGCGACGTGCTGAAATCGGCGCCATATAAATTAAACTAGCTGAGTTAGGATTAATTAAGAAAATATCCCCTTGTAAAGATGTGTGCAGTGCATTTGCACTATCAAAAACCGCTGCACGCAAACCAAGCTGCATAAATATTAAAGCGATAGCAAGACTAATACCGCAAATAGCGATGAATAATCGACGTTTTTGAAAATTAAGTTGTAACCAAGCTGTAGGTATTTTTTGAAACATTATTTTGTAGTTTTGGAAGTATCAATAATTGCTTTCACTTTCAAATTAGTTAGATTTGCTACCTGCTGACTATCTGTAGAATTAAGACGAATTTTGACTTCTACAACTCTTGCATCTATATCAGCAACAGGGTCACTACTTAAAACGTCTTTTTTGCCAATTTCTAAACCAATTTCTTCAACAGTTCCTTGCAAAGTATTTGTTAAACTACTACTAGTAATTTTAGCTTTTTGACCAATACGTACTTTACCTATATCACTTTCATATACTTCTGCTTTAACATACATGTGTTCTGTATCACCAAGAGCAACAATTCCCTTATTGCTAACAATTTCTCCAGGTCGGGTATGAATTTTGATAACTTGACTCGATGAAGGGGAACGCACGTAAGCATTTTCTAGTTCTGTTTGCGCTTGTTTGACTTCAGCTATAGTTCGTTGCAGTTCAGATAAAGCAATTGCAATATTGACAGGACGTACTTCTGCTGCTTGTTCTAGATTTGCTGTTGCTTCAATTTTCTGCTGACTCAGCGTTTCGACAGTCCGTTGAAGTATCGCTTTCGCTTCTTCTATCTGTTTACTACCACTATTAATAGTACGTTTTAAATTCATTTGCGCTTCTTGTAAACGCTTTGTCGTTGAGAGTTGTTGTAAGCACTTAACCTCTACTTGTTGAGTTGCTATTGCACCGTTTTGATATAGTTTTTTGTACCGATAGCATTCACTTGTGGCATTTTGTAACTCAGCTATTAATCTTTAAACTGTAGCAGTTTGAGCAAGATTTTCTCCTTGTAATTCAAATTCTAAGCGCTTAATAGTTGCTTGTTGCGCTGTAATTTGGCCGAGCTTTTCAGCTTTTATCGCTTCAATATTTGCCTTACGCACGTTAATCTCACCAACTGGGGCGCCTGCTTTGACTTTGTTAAGATTAGCTTGTTGTACTGTAACCCTTGCTTGGGCTGTTTTTAAAACAGCTTCCAAACGAGTGCGACTATCTAAAATTGCTATTATTTGCCCAGCTTTAACTCTATCTCCAACTTTTACCAACAATCGCTCAACTCTAGGACTAACAGCAGTAGAAGTTGGAGAGAACAGTTGAATTACTTCATCTTTGGGTTGTAACTCACCTTCCGCAGCAACCGCATTAACCGTAACTGGGTGTTGATAAGCATTAGATGATACATTTTTAGGCTGCTCACGATTAGATAGAAAATTATAAATGCTAAAAGTACTTGGGATGCATTAGGGGAATGATTTTATTAGATACTCACGTGTGGCTTTGGCTACTGCCCACCTTACAACCTTCCGAAAATTATGACATGAACCACTAGTAATTATACTTAGTTAGAAAATGTTACATAAGTTTATATAAAAAATTTCCCAATTCCCCCCAAAAGTTGTTTGCTATGCCATAATAGGAGATGAGAGTTAATTCGGTCAACAGCGTTTGTTTTTAGTGGTGACAGTATTTTTTTGTTCTTGGTATTTACAAACTTTATCTCCGAAAGCTAAATCTCTACATAATTATAATTTGAAACAGTTCGGAGACAATCTATGTCAGTTTATGTAGGCAATCTTTCTTACGAAGTTACAGAAGACAGTTTAAACGCAGTATTCGCAGAATACGGTACTGTTAAACGAGTTCAGCTACCTACAGACCGTGAAACAGGTCGTCTACGCGGCTTTGGTTTTGTTGAAATGGGTACAGATGCTGAAGAAACGACTGCCATTGATGCACTTGATGGTGCAGAGTGGATGGGACGTGATTTGAAGGTCAATAAAGCTAAACCTAGAGAAGAAAGAGGTTCATTTGGTGGTAATCGTGGAAATAATAGTTTCCGTAACCGCTACTAATCTTTAATTAGCCCATTAAAAAAGCAAATTAATTTGATGTTCGCAGTGGCTCAGGCAAGAATGCTTGAGCCATTTTGATGTAACATCTCAACAATTAATAGACTATATTTTTACCTAAACAAACAAATAAAAACATTTAACTTTAGTTAAGTTATTCTATTCAACGACAGTTAAACTACCATTAAGAAATGCAGTCCGACAAGCATAACGCTGAATTTTGCCACTGGAAGTTTTGGGAATACTGCCAGTTTTGACTAAAACGGTAGCATAAACTTGTAATCCATGCTCTACCGTCACAGCTTGAGTTATATCTCCTACTACCTTTTGTACATCTAGGTTGCGTAAGTAAGTTCGCTCTACCTCTTGAACAATTACTAATTTTTCTTCACCTTTGATTTCTACGCTCAAAGCTGCTCCAAAATTAGGTCGTAGTGCTGGATTGCTCTTTTGAACTGTTAATTCAATATCCTGGGGATAATGGTTTTGCCCCCGGATGATTATCAAATCTTTTATTCTTCCGGTGATGAATAATTCATCTGAAAGCAAAAATCCTAAGTCCCCGCTGCGTAAAAATGGTTCTTCTTTCGTACCTGATAAAGAGGCATTAAAAGTTTGTTGAGTTTGTTCTGGTTTTTGCCAATAACCTTGAGCCACGCTTTTTCCAGAAACCCATATCTCTCCTACTTCTCCATCACCACATTTAGTTAATGAGTCAGGGTTGACAATTATAATTTTTTGACTTGACCAATTGCGACCACAACTTACAATTGCTTGAGAATCTACTGATAATTCATCTAAGAGAACTACTCGATTTTGTGATAGCTCTGTTTCTTTGACGAAGCGAATAATTGGTGGTTCTGCTTTCAAGCCTCCAGAGGTAAATAAAGTGTTTTCAGCCATGCCATAGCAAGGGTAAAATGCTTGTTTACGAAATCCACAACTAGCAAAAGTTTGAGCAAACCGCTCTAGTGTTTGGGCACGAACAGGTTCACCCCCATTGAAAGATATTTCCCAACTGCTTAAGTCAAGACTTGCCAATTTTTCTGGCTTAATTTTGTTAACACATAAGTCATAAGCAAAATTAGGCGCCCCACTGGTAGTTGCTTTGTAGCGAGAAATAGTCATAAGCCACCGGATAGGCTTTTGAATAAAAGCGACTGGCGCCATTAATATTGCTGGGAAACCGCCGTAAATCGGCTGTAATATACCTCCAATTAAACCCATATCGTGATAATGCGGCAGCCAACTTATAAATATACTATTATTTGTATGCTCGAAACACTTGTATATTACAGATAAATTATGAAGCAGATTTCCATGAGAAACCATTACTCCTTTTGGTGTTCCTGTGGAACCAGAAGTGTATTGGAGAAAAGCCAGTGTGTCACTGCTTATTTATAAAGGCTGCCAATAGTCGGCGTTGTTGCTGTCAACAGTATCTGTTATTATATAACGTAAACTTGATGATTCTGGTTCTTGTTTTAAACTTTTTTCTATATCGCTCATCATAGATATACTTGTCAACACAATTGTTGCTTGAGCATCAGATATAATTGCTTGTAATCGATTATTATGTTGGTTACGTTTCGGTGGATATACAGGAACTGCGATTACTCGTGCATATAAACATCCAAAAAATGCAGCAATAAATTCCAATCCCGGTTGGTAAAGTAAAAGTGCCCTTTCAGCTTTCCCGGAACCGTCACCTTTCATACTTTGTAAAACAGATGCAATTGCTCGTGCTTTTTTATCTAAGTTTTTATAACTTATGCTAGCTTCTTCTGTTTCTCCGTCAGGCAGAAAACTAAAGGCAACACCATCTGGCTGATATTTTTCTCTGTGATTAAGTAAATCAACTAAATTAGTGATATCATGGTACTGCATAATCAATGTTTATAAATGTTCTACTCGTAATTTAAGTTTGTAACATTGGCTACATTTACACTAGGCAAATTTAACAAGTTAAGTTTAACTTAGTGATATATGAGCAGGAACATGGCGCCCTAGTTACGAGAAGTATAGTCAGTTATCTCGAAAAGGCACCTTACATTTAGTTATGTTTTACTTACTTGTAGAGAAAGACTAGTGGTTCATGTCAAAAGTTTTGGTGGGTAGGTTGGCAACGGATGTAAAACGGATGTAACGGATAGTTGATTCATTTAATTCGGCACCGCAAAATCAAAGCTTGTTTGTATAAAATTACTTATCCGTTACATCCGTTGCTAATATTTCTACCAACCAAAATTAATGACATGAGCCACTAGTACAGAAAGCTTTTCTAGAAGAATCTGGCGACTTGTCTGGATGAAAAAGTGGTTGCCTGGAAGTGATGATAGCGAAAATGAAGAATTGGTCTGCTCTTTCCAACTTTGAATTAATTCATATGTTTCTGTTGAATCTTCTGTTCCAGCGAAGCCGGAGATAGAACAATCTATAAATAGAAGCACCTCCTCCTGCGTATGGAAAGCAGAATAAGCGAAAGTTAGCATTTGGATTTGGAGGGAGGCATTTAATCCAAGGATTAGAATTTAACATTGTTTTTTAAAGTTAAAGATGTTTAAATTAAAACAGTTCGGCTGGCTCTGCCTTACGTAGGCGCCGAACAGCAACGAAACCCGAAATTATACACATTAATATTGTTAATATTAAAACTAATATTGCACGGTCAGTATCCATTTGAATTGGTAATGCTGTGGCATCTTTAGTTAAATCGTACAATCCTAATGTTAGAGCAAAACCAGGGATATAACCTAAAGTCGCTAAAATAATTGCTTCTTGCAAAACAACAAATTCTAAATATATATTTCTAAATCCTATTGCTTTTAATGTTGCATATTCTGATAAATGGTTGCTGACATCAGAAAAAAGAATTTGATAAACAATCACTGTGCCAACAATAAATCCCATGCTGACACCTAAAGTAAAAATAAAACCAATTGATGTACTTGTCTGCCAGTAGTTTTTTTCAAATTCGACGAAGCCTTGATGCGTTAAAACTTTCACATCTTTAGGTAAACTAGTCTTGATTTTTTTTAAAATATTTTGAGCATTGGCATGAGGTTCAAGCTTAATTAATCCAATATCAATTTCTCCCATTTTACGATAATTACTAAATAATCTCAGAAAATTTAAGTCACTCATGATTACATTTCCATCTGCTCCAAAAGAAGGCCCTAATGTAAATAAGCCAACAACGTTTACCTTTTTACCAGCTAGCTCAGTTGTAACGGTTTGATTTTGCTCAAATTCTTTAGCAATGGCGCCATATTCTTGACGCGAAGCTCTATCAAACAAAATGTTTTCTTTTAATTGTAATTTACTTAGGTTCGTAGCAACTTCCGGAAATTTAAATACTGAATCTCCAGGTCGAAAACCATAAATATATATAGCTCTAAAATTTCCGTTTTTAGGATTTCTCCAATCTCCGAGCCAAACATATACAGGACTTACAGATTGTACACCTTCAATACCCAAAACTTGATATAAACGGCGCCAAGAAAAAGTTCTCATATAACCCAAAGACTTAGAACGCGCGCTAATCAAAACCAAATCAGCATCTAAACTCTGATGAAACCGTGTTGCACTATCAAAAAGAGATGCTTGAAAACCTAACTGCATAAACATTAGAATAACTGCAAAAGCAATTCCTGCCAAAGCAATTAATAAACGTCCTTTTTGTCGAGTTAGTTGCAGCCACGCTAAAGGTGTATTAAAAAAAATTGCTCTCATTTTTTAATCACAAATTTTAAATATCAATCAGTATATTCACTTGTAAATTAGTCAAAGCCGAAGCTTTAAGACTAGACTTTGGGTCTAAATGAATTTTGACTTCAACAATTCTACGATTCACATCTGCTGTTGGGTCAGTACTTAAAACACCTTGCGAATTAATTTGTAAACCAATTTGGGCAACTCTGCCATATAATTTATCTGAAAATACATTACTAGTAATAGTGGCTTTTTGCCCAACTCGAACTTTGCTGACATCTAATTCATAAACTTCTGCTATTGCATTCATCCGGTTGGTTTGTCCTAAAGCAACAATCCCCTTATTACCAACCGTCTCTCCTGCTCTGGTGTGAATTTTTAAAATTTGTCCGTTTATAGGCGCCCGAATATAAGCTAGTTCTAAATCGGCTTGAACTTTACTAACATTCGCAAGCGCTTTGTTAATTTCGGCTTTAGCCGCTTGTACATCCGTAGGACGAACCTCAGCCATCTTTTCTAAAGTTGCCTCGGCTGCTTTAATTTGTCGAGTAGTAGTTGCTTCAATTCGGTTACGGTTAGCTTTTGCCTCCAAAACCTCTTGAAGCGCACTTTTCATCGCTAGCTGCTTACTATCTATTTGAGAAGCTGCAACAGCACCATTCGCAAATAGTTTATTGTAACGTTCATATTCAGCTTTAGCTGTATTAAATTCTGCCTCTAAGCGTGCGATTGTTTGGTCAGTAGCTATCAGTTGTCCTTGTAATTCGGCGCCTAACCCTTCAATGGTTGCTTTTTGAGCTTCAAGTTCTCCTCTTTTGGCTCCGGCTTTTACAATCGCAAGGTTTGCTTGAGCAACTTTGACTTGTTCATTAGCTAATTTTAAAGATGCTAGCAGATTTTGATGATTATCTAAAATCGCAATTACTTGTCCTGCTTTAACTTTATCACCCTCTTTGACTAGAAGCTTCCCAACTCGACTTCCTCCCAATCCATTGATTGTAGTTGGAGTAGATAGGTTAACAACCTCTCCTTCTGGTCTTAAATGTCCTAGAGCAGAAACCGCTATTTTTGGGGGAGTAGTCGTTACAGGACTCGGTGGAGGAGCTTGTGAATTACGTTGGTATTGCAACACATATACCGAAGTTAATCCGGTCAACGCTACACCTGTAAGTACTGTAGAAATGATAATTAATAGTCTTGTCGGTTTCAGAAACGATTTATTTTGTGAGTATAATTCAGGCTTCATAGTTTATCTAAGCTTATAGCTTTAGCGTGACTAAACACAGATGACTATCTTTATGACCTTGTTAGAATCGCAATTAATAATTGCAATGTTATTTTCACTTCATAGCTCCAGATAATAAAGCTTCATTCAATATTCGCATACTGGCGCCTAAATTTTGTCAAGCTCTACAAATATTACGTATATTTATTATTTATGTGTATAATTTACTGCTTTAAATTCTGAAGATATTCCTCATATATAGCTATTCTATATCATTTTAAACAACAGGTTGTACATTAATTTCTCTTAAGTGATTTCCGAAGAAGATAAAGATTAAATTTTTACAGACTATTGCAACTATATAAGTGAATTAATATTTTACATCTATCTATTGATATATAAATTTGGTTATTTTTGTAAACATTAGAAATTTTATATTATTTCCAGGAATATTTTAGATTATCTTTTTATACTTATATTTTGCAATTTTTGACATTTTTTTAGCAATTTTAAATAAATTAAAAAAGTAAATTAATTTTTATAGATAATTTTAGTTTTACTTGGATAAGACTAATTGACTATTGCCATACTGATATTTCTATGCGAATAAATGTTTAAGTATTCCTAAAGATAGATGTGTATAAATTAACTTTAAATTTTTGCATTAATTTATAATAGCTTAACAAAAAACAGATTCTAATTCATAGAATCTTTACACAAGTGTCGAAGTTAAGAATAACACTAGGTTCTAGCGATGTAAAGCTCTCAATATCAACACCAAATTGCACAAAAATTTGAAATTAAGTTGATTTTTTGCCGAAAATGTGTAAACCTTTGATGTCAGTAGCAAGTAAATTAACGTCAAAGTTAGAAAGTAATTGATTTTATCTGCGCTGAAGCCCAAACTTTAGTTCACGCTTTAATAGCAAGATGTCAGGAAATAATGATAGCGATGAAAAGCTGTTACCTAACTCTTGTAATGTCAAAATAAAGAGCGAAATTTGTTTATGAATCAAATTTTGAGAACAGTCTAAATTTTATTTATTCAATAAAAATAAAAGTAGTACGCCCAATCAGCATAAATTCATCAAGGAGTACGTAATGACTACTTGTTTCACTGATTCAAGCGATATGAGGCATAAAGTTTCGCCCTTGGCAACCTTGGTAGACCTGCTTCAGTTCAGGGCACAAAATCAATCTGACTTAACGGCTTATACCTTTTTATTGGATGGGGAAACAGAAGTCCTTGACCTGACTTATAAAGAACTAGACCTTAAAGCACGAGCGATTGCAACTCAACTTCAAAGTATGAATGCTGCTGGTTGCCGTGCTTTACTACTGTATCCACCTGGATTGGATTTTATTGCAGCCTTTTTTGGATGTTTGTATGCTTCAGTCGTGGCTGTCCCCGCTTATCCACCGCGACCTAATCAGAATATGGCAAGGTTGCAGACGATAGTTTCAGATGCTCAAGCAACGTTAGCTCTGACTACTGCGTCTATGTTGAATAACATCAAGAGCCGTTTTACTGAAAATGGCGAATTTACTGAATTGCAATGGCTAGCCACCGATAGTATTAGCAGTGATTTAGTTCCTTATTGGCGCCAACCAGAGTTGTTAGACAGCAACCTCGCTTTTCTTCAATACACATCAGGCTCCACAGGTACACCAAAAGGTGTGATGGTCAGCCACGGCAACATGATGCACAATTTTGGATTGATTAAAAACAGTTTTGATGATACGCCTAACAGCCAAGGTGTGAGCTGGCTACCTCCTTATCATGATATGGGATTGATTGGGGGAGTGCTGCAACCTTTATATATAGGGGCACCAATGGTTTTGATGTCACCAATGGCATTTATGCAAAAACCTTTGCGTTGGTTAAAGGCGATTTCGCAATACAAAGCAACTACCAGTGGAGGTCCCAATTTTGCTTATGACCTTTGCATTCGCAAGATTACACCATCTCAACGAGCTAGTCTTGACTTAAGTAGCTGGGAAGTCGCTTTTACTGGCGCCGAGCCGATTCGTGCAGAAACGATAACACAGTTTGCTCGCACTTTTGCGGATTGTGGTTTCCGTATGTCGGCATTTCATCCTTGTTACGGAATGGCGGAAACGACGTTGATTGTTTCCGGAAGTGGTAAATTAGTTCCTCCCATTGTTCGCTATATTGATGAAGCAGCACTCGAACAAAACCGGGTAGTCACTGATGACGATAACTCCTCGAGTACCGCGCGCGCAATTGTAGGTTGCGGTGGCTGTTTAGAAGAGAAAATCCGAATTGTTAATCCAGAATCTTTAACAGCTTGCCCAGATAATCAAATCGGAGAAATTTGGGTCTCAAGTCCTTCTGTTGCTGGTGGCTATTGGAATCAGACCGATAATACGCAACAAACTTTCAATGCTTATCTATCAGATACTGGTGAGGGGCCATTTTTGCGTACAGGTGATTTAGGATTTTTGCTTTCGGGTGAGTTGTTCGTTACCGGACGGATCAAAGACGTAATTATCATTCGCGGACAAAACCATTATCCCCAGGATATTGAAGCGACTGTAGAAAAGAGCCATCCGGCACTCCGACCTGGTTATGGAGCAGCGTTTACCATAGAGGTAAAGGGTGAAGAACGATTGGTAATAGTGCAGGAAATAGAACGCAGTTACTTACGGAAGTTAAATGTAAATGAAGTTGTAGGAAATATCTATCAAGCTATAGCAGCCCAGCATAGTCTCCAAACTTATGCCACAGTTCTAATTAAGACTGGGAGTATCCCTAAGACTTCGAGTGGTAAAATTCAACGCTATGCTTGTCGGAATGGATTTTTAAAGGGAACTTTGAACGTCATCGACGATTGGAGCGAGAATCCTCAGAGTAAAGCTAAGTTCTTGGGTTTACAAGCTGAAATTGAATCTGTGTTACATCAAGTAACCGCAGGTGAACAAAGATAATATCGAAAAATTTAAGTACAACTACCAGGATCTAAAAAATGGAACTCCAAAATTCTCAAGCCACAATGGCAGTAGATACTAACAGCAATGTCAAACAGGCGCCTACATCCGCAGAAATTCAAGCATGGGTAGCATCTTATTTAGCTGAACTTTTAGAAATTGATGCCTCGGAAGTAGATACCACAATCGCCTTTGACCGCTACGGTCTAGATTCCTCGGTAGCAGTTGGATTAACTGGCGACCTAGAAGAATGGTTGGATATAAAACTCGACCCAACTTTACTCTATGATTACCCCACCATTGAAACATTATCTCGTCACCTAGCCTCGGAACTCAAAGCGAAAGTGTAATTTACCCAGACGCAACAAGAAATTAAAATTTACACTTTTACAAAAGTCAGGAGAAATTTAATGCTGGATACCACTAAGTTGCCAGAGCCAAAAAACGAATCTGCCATATCAGACGAAAAAGTAAAAAAACACATCAAACTAGCAGAAATCAATTATCGGCGTAACACCGAGTCCGACTACACTGAGAAGATAGAGAAGTTGGACAAAAACTTCGACTACAGTACCAACAGCAACTATTATTGGAGCGAGCCAGAACTTTCACTTCTTTACGGCACTCCACTCTACGAACAAGCTTCTGACTCACAAAAAAAAGCTCTCAATCACCTTTACTGGGCAATACAGTACAACCAGACTGCTGCAACCGAAGCTAATACTGTACTTTACAACCAGGTAACAGCGGGTGTTTTTGAAAATGTTGGTGGTTATGATGCACTGTGTAAAGAGCTAGATTTGGAAACGGTTCAGGAACGCGACCATATTCACGCCTTTCACACAATCGGTTATAAAACCAAAAAAGCGCTGCTAGGACAAGCAGGATTTAATGCATCGATTCAAGGTAAGTCTTACAAAAATGATTTGGCTAAAAAAGCGAAAACTGGAAAAAATCAATTATTTTCCTTCTCCTTTTCAGCTTCACCTTTGTCTGCTTATGGAGAATCTTCGTTGCGTTTCATGACCAATAAAGTATTCCTCAAAAATCAAGCACACTTATATTCTCAGTATTTGAGGGAGTTAGAGGATAAAGGCGAGTCAATACCAGCGCACACGACAGGTTTGTTGGGACAATTGGCGCCCAAACCTCTACTCAAATTCTTTACATTAAACTGTGGAACTTCCCCTTTCTTAGCGTGTTTGTTCTACGTCGCGCGCTTTATGGCGAACATGCTAATTAAGAATTACGAGTACCGCTATTCTATCTACTATCGTGAGTTAGAAAAGAACGGGGAATTTATTCCGGCGCCAACAGCTGTTTCGCATTACCACATGCTCGATGAAGCTTTTCATACCACAACTTCCCAACTCATTGCTCAAGACCTTTATAAAGACTTCGCTAAACCATCAGCATACGAGAAATTTTTAGCAAATTTAACAATATACAGAGCGCAAACAGTTGGATTGAGTGGTCTTTCTAGTGGACTACCTGCAATATTCCGCAATGATGCTCCATTTATGCTTTCGCTTCACACACTGCTTCAGTCTCCGTTATTTGGTATGTCTTCTACTGAAGCACTTGAGTGGCTCAATAAATGCATGTGTACTGAACATGAAGGTTTCCATGTAACTCTTAAGTATCACGAACGCTTACTAACAGATTTGAGGCGCCTTTTAGACCCTATAAATTACCTGTGGGCTGTTAACAGGGAAATGCACGTTATGGAAAAAGGAGGCTCAATTAGTAACGCTATCGAAAGTAATGCCAAAGCTTTTGAGCAGTTTTCCAAAAGCCTCGCGGTGTAGCAAATATGTCTCAGTAAGGTGGGCACTGCCCACCGTACACAGCTTTAAAATACTTTAGAGGGTGTTAAAGTGGAACCTATAGCAATTATCGGTATTGGTTGTCGTTTTCCCAATTCGGAAAACCCAGAATCTTTTTGGCGCCTTTTGCGTAACGGTGTAGATGCCATTACGGAAGTACCAAAACAACGGTGGGATATTGATGCATTTTATGATCCCCAACCAGGTATACCCGGAAAGATGAGTACTCGTTGGGGTGGTTTTCTAGAACAGGTGGATGAGTTTGACCCCAGCTTTTTTGGCATTTCCCCTCGCGAAGTAGAGCGGATGGATCCTCAGCAAAGGCTAGCTTTAGAAGTAGCTTGGGAAGCTTTAGAAAATGCTGGCATAGCACCAGATAAACTCAGTGGTAGCCAAACAGGGGTTTTCATGGGAATTGGCAACTACGATTATTGCAGGTTACTAACTAAAGATTTAAGCCTCGTCAGCGCATATGACGGTACTGGTAATACTCTTTCTATTACAGCTAATCGTCTCTCTTACATCCTGAATTTACGCGGTCCAAGTGCGATAATTGAAACTGCCTGTTCTTCTTCTTTAGTAGCGTTGCATTTTGCTTGCCGGAGTTTGCAACAGCAAGAGTCCAATTTGTTCGTGGTTGGTGGAGTTAGTTTGATGCTTTCTCCAGAGCCGTTTATCACTTATTCCCATGCTAGAATGATGGCATCTGACGGACGTTGCAAAACCTTTGATGCTAGTGCAGATGGTTATGTGCGCGGGGAAGGATGCGGTGTTGTTGTTCTTAAACGTCTATCGGATGCCCAAAAGGATGGAGACAACATTTTGGCGGTTATTAAGGGTTCAGCAGTTAACCAAGATGGGTTGAGCAATGGACTCACTGCCCCTAATGGCCCTTCTCAGCAAGCTGTTATTCGTCAAGCTTTAAAAAATGCTGGCTTAACACCAGACCAAATTAGCTATGTTGAAGCTCACGGAACTGGCACTTCTTTAGGAGATCCAATTGAATTTAAATCTCTAAAAGCTGTGCTAATGCAACGTCAACCAGACCAACCTTGTTGGCTTGGTTCGGTAAAAACTAATATTGGTCATTTGGAAGCTGCTTCTGGAATAGCTAGTGTTATTAAAGTAGTATTGGCACTGCAGCATAAAGAAATTCCGCCTCACTTACATTTAAAACAACTTAATCCATATATATCTTTAGAAGGAACAACCTTTAATATTCCAACTCAGCCTCAGCTTTGGGAATCAGGAACTCAAAGCCGTTTAGCAGGGATAAGCGCGTTTGGCTTTGGTGGTACTAATTGTCACGTTATTTTGTCAGAGGCGCCTACAGAAAGTCAAAAATTAGAAGTTAAAAATCAAGACAACGAACGCCCTTTTCATATTCTGACGCTTTCGGCAAAGACTGAAGAGAGTTTGCTAAAATTAGCACAACGTTACGCAGATTTCTTGACTACTCATCCTGACGTATCGTTAGCTTCGGTTTGCTTTACTGCTAATACAGGAAGAACGCATTTTGAACAGCGTTTGGCTGTAGTGGCTGAGTCTAATATACAGTTACGCGAACGTCTTCTTGCTTTTGCCGCTGGTAACGAAACTACAGGATTAGTGAGCGGACAGGTGAATGGTAAAAAGCGCTCGAAAATAGCTTTCCTTTTCACTGGTCAGGGTTCGCAATATATAGACATGGGGCGCCAACTCTACGAAACTCAATCAGTATTTCGGCAAGCCATAGACGATTGTAATAAAATTCTGCATCCCTATTTGGGAACTTCGTTAATCAAACTTTTATATCCAGATACTAAACCTCAACAACCAAAATTAGATAAAACTGCTTATACCCAACCTGCATTATTTGCTTTAGAGTATGCTTTATGCCAATTATGGAAATCTTGGGGTATAGAGCCAACAGCAGTTATGGGGCATAGTGTTGGAGAATATGCTGCTGCTTGTGTTGCCGGGGTATTTAGCCTCGAAGATGGTCTGAAATTAATTGCCGAGCGCGCGCGTTTAATGCAAGCTTTACCCAAAGATGGCGAAATGGTAGCGGTTTTCGCTTCTTCTGACCAAGTACAAGCAGCCATTCAACCTTATGAACAAGTATCAATTGCCGCCATTAACGGCCCACAAAGTATTGTAATTTCAGGAGCTAGCGACAGTATTGAGGCAATAATAAATTCTCTACAAGCTCTTGGTATTAAGACGAAAAAATTAAATGTTTCCCATGCCTTTCACTCACCTTTAATGGCGCCAATGCTAGCAGATTTTGAACGAATTGCTAGTGGTATTAAATACTCAGCGCCGAGCATTAAGTTAATTTCCAATGTAACTGGAGAACTCGCTAAAGAAGAGATAGCAACCCCTCAGTATTGGTGTCGTCATATTCGTCAGCCAGTCCAATTTGCACGAAGCATGGAAACACTTCATCAACAGGGTTATGAGATGTTTGTTGAGATTGGGCCCAAACCAATTTTACTAGGGATGGCTCGCTACTGCTTACCAGATAGTAAAGATGAGAAAAGTCGCGTTTGGCTACCTAGCTTATATCCAACGCAACAAGACTGGCAACAAATATTACAAACATTGGCAGAATTGTATGTACGTGGGGTGTCAGTAGATTGGTCTAGTTTTGATAGCGATTATAGGCGCCATCGTTTGCAATTACCAACCTATCCATTTGTACGGCAGCGCTATTGGGTAGATATTCCCACTCAAGAAGATACAAAAGTAACTAATTTATCGCATGAAACACTTCAAAAGTTATTCCAGCAATTAGAAAAAACAGAAGAACTTTCATCTTCGGAGTTAAAATTACTACCAAAATTGTTGGAACTATTAGTTAAGCAACAGCAAGTTGGGGCTGTGCCTATTAAAGATTGGCTTTATGATACAGAGTGGCAACTCAAACCACGTCAGTTAACAATTCAAGAGAAAAACAAGGTTGAAAAAGGTAGTTGGCTAATTTTTGCTGACTTAGAGGGTGTAGGACAAAGCCTTGCCAAACTTTTACGCGAACTTTCTCACGACTGTATATTAGTTTATCCTGGGTATAGCTTTAGACAGAAAGAAGCCGGAACTTGGGTAATTAATCCTTCCGAAAAGAAAGATTTTGAGCGTTTATTCCAAGAGTTAGGAATAAAGCAACCGTTACAGTTCGTTATCCATTTGTGGGGTTTAGAGACGGGTCCCGCTTCTGAGTTAACAATTTCCACTCTCGAACAGACTCAAACTCTGGGTGTTGGCAGCGTATTGCATTTGCTGCAAACCTTAGTCAAACATAATAATACACCTCGGTTGTGGTTAGCCACGCGCGGTGCTGTGCCTGTTGCTTCACAACTTATGAACCCTGCTCAAGCTCCTTTATGGGGACTGGGCAAAGTCATAGCGTTGGAGCATCCACAATTGTGGGGAGGAATGCTTGATTTGGCGCCATCTTCAAAAGATGATGCAACAAAACTGTTAGCTGAAATTTTAGATTCGCAAGGCGAAGACCATTTAGCCTTCCGTGATGATAATCGATATGTTGCTCGCTTAGTCAAGAAACAATTACCATCCCAAGAAGTCAAGTTACGCTCAGATGGCACTTACTTAATTACTGGTGGTTTGGGTGCTTTGGGGCGCCATGTTGCTCGCTTTCTGGTGGAAAAAGGAGCTAGGCATTTGGTGCTAGTTGGGCGCCGTAGGGCATCAGATGAAGCGCTCGAAACCTTGAAGGATTTAGAACAACTAGGAGCCAAGGTTTTAGTTGTCCAAGCTGACGTATCAAATGAAGCTGATTTTGTATCAGTGTTTGAACAAATAAAGACATCAAAGCCGCCTTTGCGTGGGATTATTCATACTGCTGGTATTCTTGACGATGGTATACTTTTACAGCAGGACTGGGAGCGGTTCGCGCGGGTGATGGCGCCGAAATTGACGGGAGCTTGGAATTTACATAAGTTGACCCAAGAACTACCATTAGATTTCTTTGTACTATTTTCCTCGGCTGCTTCGTTACTGGGTTCACCAGGTCAAGGAAATTATGCAGCAGCCAATGCCTTTATGGATGCCTTAGCGCATTATCGTGTTTCTATTGGGCAACCTGGATTGAGTATTAATTGGGGCCCGTGGAGCGATGCTGGAATGGCAGCGAGTCTCAATAGTCGTCAACAAGCTCGTATGGCTGCTCAGGGAATGAATACTATTGCAACCAATGAAGGTTTGCTATTTTTAGAGCAATTATTAGGACAAGCGAGCGCGCAAGTTGGTGTTTTACCGTTTGAGTTATCGGTGTTTAGTCAGCAATTAAAATTAGGCAAAATACCGTTGTTTGAGAAGTTGCTTGGAAAAACGAGCCTAGAAGTTGAGCCAGAGATAGTACAGAAGTATGAAATTTTAGAGAAACTGCAAGAAGCTTCAGCAAGCGAACGCGAAAAGCTGTTGATTGCTTATCTTAAAGATAAAGGCGCCAAAGTATTAGGGCTTTCTAACTCCGACTTAGATATAGACCAGTCTTTGCAAGACCTAGGATTTGACTCTTTAATGGCTGTCGATTTAACTGGTATAATACGGACTGAGTTACAGGTTGAGTTGCCTATTAGAGCTTTTGTTGAAGAGCCTACCATAAACACGCTTGCAACACTCTTAATCGAGCAACTTACCCCAGGCATTGCTGCATCAGAAGTTATAACCAATGTTTTGGATTTAGGCGCCGAAACAGTTCTCGACCCAGCAATTACTCCTGACAATATAGACATTGAGCCAACTATTGAACCAACAACCGAACCAAATTCTATCTTCCTAACTGGTGCAACTGGCTTTTTAGGAGCTTATCTACTCCAAGAACTCCTCGACCAAACTCAAGCTGACATTTATTGCTTAGTCCGTTCTCCTAATATTGAGTCAGCTAAAATTAGACTTCAAAATAATTTGCAAGACTATGAACTTTGGAACGAAAATTACAGTTCCAGGATTATACCAGTTTTAGGTGATTTATCTCAGCCTTTATTGGGTCTAGAAAATGAAGAGTTTGAAAGCATGGCAAGCCTTATCGATACCATTTATCATAATGGCGCCTTTCTAAATTACGTTTATCCCTACTCCAAATTTAAGCCAATCAATGTATTGGGAACCCAAGAAGTTTTGAGGTTAGCTTGTAAAACCAAAGTCAAGCCAGTTCATCATATATCTAGTGTTGCCGTTTTTGAGTCTTCTGCTTATTACGGAAAAACTATAACAGAAACTGACCCAGTTGATTGTAGTGAGGGAATTTACCTTGGTTACTCTCAAAGTAAATGGGTTTCTGAAAAATTGGTACAAATAGCAGGTCAACGAGGACTTCCCATCACTATTTATAGACCACCATTAGTTTCTGGTAATAGTCAAACAGGACTTTGGAATACAGATGGCTTTTTGTGTCGAATGATTAAAGGCTGTATCCAAATGGGAAGTATAATGACGAACTTAGACCTAATGTTGGATTTATCTCCCGTTGATTATAACAGCCGAGCTATTGTTTATTTATCGAGACAGAAACAATCACTTGGAAAAGCTTTCCATTTGCAAAATCCTAACTTGCTACATTGGCGCCAACTTGTTGATTTTATTTGCTCTATGGGCTACCCAATGGAACGGGTTTCTTACGAAGAATGGCTTTTAAGGCTAAGTAATTCAAGGGAAAACCCATTGTATCCACTTTTACCTTTCTTTAGCCATAAATGGTCATCAGAGCAATTAACTTATATAGAGTTAAATCAACAAGATAAAAGACCCCAAATTAGCTGCGAAGAAACACTTGCTGCACTGAATGGTACTTCTATAGTTTGCCCACCTTTAGATGCTAGATTGCTCGATACCTATTTTAGGTACTTTATTCGCAGTGGTTTTTTGGAGGCACCCAAGGCAATACTGGTCGTTTAAGGATAATTTTAGGTTGCAGAGACGTTACATGTAACGTCTCTACACGAGGGTTGTATTCGCAAAGGACTAAATATGATGAATGGTAAGATACACACAGTAGCTTTTTTGGTAACAGCGTTTCCTCCAGAAGTTAGCGGTTCTTCTCACTTCAACTGGGCGCGCGCCCAATGGTTTGCAAAGCAAGCAGGATATCGTGTTGTTGTATTTGCACCTGATTTTCAAAAAATACCAAATTTTTCATTCCCAGATTTAGACGAAAATTTAATTATTGAACGTTATCCCTCAAAGCCTTGGATTCCTTATAAGCTGACTTATGTCCCTACGTTTAAAGCAGCAAGTAAAATCACCAAAAAGCTAGCTTATTATCAACCTGACATAATTGTCATGACAGATGTAGAGCGTTATTTCTTATTAAGTGCATGGCATTTACCAGGTAGGGGTTTTGCAAGAAAAAATCGTATTCCATACCTAGCCGAATATCATACTGATGTTTATAATTTTTCATCAACTTATCCAGGTTGGCAATGGTTGCGAAATGTTGTTCGTCGCACTCGTTTATTAAGTTACTTATATCACCAGCTTGATCAAACAATATGCCCTAGCAACCCAGCTAGCCAAACCTGTCGAGAAATGGGGCTTAAAAATACCCATACAATTCCATTTTTTGGTACTGATATTTCCACTTATAGCCCTGAGCATCGCAATCGTAAATGCTTAGAACCGTGGTTAAGTGCTAAAGAACGCGATAACAAAGTTATAATATTTTTAGGTCGTCTTGGCTTTGAGAAACGAGTCGATTTAGTAATCGAAGCATTTGCAATATTAAAACAAAGACATCCCGATTACTCTTTGCTCATTGTTGGGGATGGCCCAGCCAATATAGTCAATCAATTAAAAAATCTTGCACAAGAAATTCCTGATATCCATTTTACAGGTTTTCTTATGGGACAAACGAAGGCTAATGTATTAGCTTCGTGTGATGTATTTTGCAGCCCTTCACCTTACGAAACGTTTGGTTTAACAGGAGTGGAAGCTATGGCTTCAGGCGTTCCGGTTGTAACTGTTAATAGCGGTGGGGTATCTGAATATATGGTTGATGGTATAAATGGTTATCTTGTCCCACCTAATGATGTAGGGAAGTTAGCTAATTGCCTTGAAAAAGCTTTAACTAGCGATAATATAAAGCTTATTCAACGTGCTTTACAAGATGCACAGCAGTTCTCTGTTGAGCAAGGATGCCAAAATCTTAATGATTATTATCAGTATCTATTAGGCGTGAGTAAGAGTTATAAAGGTTTACCAAGTTTAAGCAGTATTTGAATTAGCTTAAGCTATCTTACTCCCTGTTCGCTTATTTTTTAGGGAGTTAGATAAAAGGGGACATCCATTCCAAAGTCGTATTTTAGTTTTACAAAGAACACTCCATACTTGTCAAACAGACATACTGATGCGCGGTTCCTACGAATTGCAGGTGCCCTGCTACCGATAACAAAATTTTTTATAAACCCGGTTTACTAGAAAAACCGGGTTTATTTGGGTAATGTAATCTTCAAAGATGATTTAAATCGTGTTTGTTTCTTGAGAACATTACACTACATTCACAGTATTTAACTGTGTGAATTTTAACGTTGCCAGCAAGTCATCACCTGCAAAAATCAAAGTGTCACTGCCTGATATGGTAAATCTTAAATTCGTGCTGCTGGAAATACTGTTACCTAGGCTAATGGAATCATTGGATGTAAAGCCATAAACAGTCAGCGCTCCAACTCCTGCATCTAAGATAAAACGGTTGGCGCCGTTACCAACATACACTGTATCATTACCGCTTCCAACAGAGATGATATTATTACCTTCACCTGCATGAATTAAGTCATCGCCAGCACCTGTAGTGATAATATCATCACCGGAACCTACATATATTGTGTTATTGCCTGCACCTGCTGTGATTGTATTGTTACCTTCATTTGCATAAATTAGGTCATCGCCAGCACCTGTAGTGATAATATCATCACCGGAACCTGCATATATTGTGTTATTACCTGCACCTGCTGTGATGGTATTGTTACCTTCATTTGCATAAATTAGGTCATTTCCGGCACCTGTGTTGATAACATCATTACCGGAACCTGCATAAATTGAATTGTTTCCATTACCTGCTTTAACTGTGTTATTGCCGTCGTTAACATAAATAGTATTATTACCATTGCCCAAATTAACAACATCATTTCCGGAACCAGCGTAAATTTGGTTATTGCCATTGCCAAGGGAAATTGTATTGTTACCATCGTTGCCGTAGATTACGTTATTACCATCTCCGGCACGTACAACATCATCATTACCGTCACCAAAGAAAATTAGAGGTTCGTCTGGCAAAGGATTTTCTGGAGTACCGCTGAAGTCTTGCAGATTTCCTGTAGCAGCGTCAAGTTTAGCTGTCCAAGCATCAAAAGACCCAGCATTCAGAGACCCAAGAGAACCTTGAGTATCTCCTACAACGTAGAGATTACCTTGATTATCAGCAGTAATACTTATAGGGTCATCACGGTCAGGGGTTCCGAACTGTGTAATCCACTGCTGATCACCATTAGTATTAAATTGAGCTACCCAAGCATCAAAAGACCCAGCGTTAGCTCCTCCCAAGTCACCTAATGTAAATCCCGTTATGAAAATATTGTCCGATGCGTCAATGAATAAATCACGAGCTTCATCATCAGAAGAAGTGCCAAACTGTTTAATCCACTGTAAGTTTCCTTGATTGTCAAACTTGGTTAAGTAGGCATCATAAGAGCCAGCATTCTCTCCATCCAAACTACCAAGAGTCCATCCTGTGGTGTAAACATTGTTCTGGCTGTCGGTAGCAACACTCCATGACCATTCATAATCTGATGTTCCATACTGGCTAACCCACTCTACTTGACCAGTAGTATTGTTCAACCGCGCTAACCAGTTATCATAAAGCCCTTGATTTGGCGCCGCTAAATCGCTATTTGTCCATCCTGTAACATAAACACCGTTATCTTTACCAACGGTAATACCGTAAGATTCATCAAAATTCAGAAATCCGGAAGTTCCAATCTCTTCCTGCCACAGCTGATTGCCATTGGTGTCAAACTTGATTACAAAAGCATCATCCACATTCTCTAGAGATGCTCTGACGTCAGGGCCTGTTATGAAGACATCACCAGTGTTGGCATCAACAGCAAGGGTAAAGGTTGGGAACAAAACATTTTGCCCAACTTGTCGAATCCACTGTTGATTACCACTGCTGTCATATTTGGCTACAAAAGCATCGACTTGTTGTGATCGTAATGGTCCTCCTAAATTACCTTCAGTAAGTCCCGATATGTAGAAATTACCTTGATTATCAGTCGCAGTGCCAAATATCTCTTCTGTAGCTGAAGTACCAATCTGTAGACGGAATAATTCGTTACCCTGACTGTCATACTTGACAACAAAACCATCAAGTAGCCCAAAATTCTCACCTTTAATGGCGCCTGTGGTTGTTCCACCTACATAAACATTGCCGTTAACATCAGTTGCTACATCACGAGGAGCATCAAAGCCCAAAGTTCCTATCTGTTTTGCTTGCGGTATTACTGGGCCTGGTGGTGGAGTTGTACCTCTGTATTCAAAGTAGCTAGCATCTAGACTCAAAGAATTGCCAAGCACAAAGCCAATGGGGTCAAGTCCACCAGTTGGTGTTTGATAAACTATCGCCGTTCCAAATCCAACATTTAGCAGTTGATAATCGTTTGCACTGCCAAATAGCTGAATAGTATCTTGAGCAGGGTTGAAGTCCAAAATAACGCCAAGGTCATCTAAACCGTTGTTGGCATAGTAAGGCGCCTCCCAACCACCAAGAACAAATGTGTCATCCCACTGACGAAAATCTTCTATCGTCACATCACCAATTAAAATATCAATTCGTGGGCTGGGAGCATTTGGGTTATCGATAGCTGGAATAGGTTGGTACCCTAAAAGAATTCCATTTCCAGTACGCTCTAAAATAATTTGGCTTGGATTCTGACCTAAAGCAACGTCACTACCAGGGTTATATATTGCAAGTGATAATGAAGACAATATATTTTCTTCATTATTAGAAAGAATATTAGATGTCTCTTCACTACGTGCAACTATTTCGTTGCCACTGCTGCTGCGTCCCCAAATGGCTTGGCTTAATCTTTGACCTATAGCAAGGGCGCCACTTTCTTCGTATAGCGCAACTGACAATGACGGTGACAATGACGAAGGTAAATTGTTTTCCATTTTCCCTAATTCTTTTAAAATTTGCAGTAAAATTTGTTACAAGCCTAATTAGACTTGCATTGGTCTCCCTCTTCAGGACATGTTGATTGATACACAACAGGTTTTTGACTGCGTGCAGCAATTTGTTATTTGTTTAACTTTTGTTGGTAATGCCCTTGAGGAAATATACTTAGAAAGGTAAATACACTTAGATAATTTCCATGATTCCTGAAGGATACCAGATATCTAAAAAAATGTAAATTAACTACAAAAAAAGCAAATACAAAAGTAAGATTACTTAGTCAAGTATTCTTGTAAACCTTGCATATCAGCCCTTAAGAGCATATTGGCATCGTGAACCCACAAGTGTCGATGTTTTTTTTACATCTTTACCAAACTTTTAAGCAGTATTACTTAAATAAACTTTTGTTCCAAATTTTACGCAAACTTTAAATACGCAATTTTATATTTATGTGTTTTTTATTCTTGCTTTACGTAAATACAATAAAGTGATTTAAAACACGTATAAACCAAAATTTTATTTAAATAGAACGCATGAACTCAGTATTGGCACTATATATATAGTAAAATTTTGAATAATCTTAAGTTTTAACTCACGTATTAGGCTACAATGTCTTACATGATGAGGAGGGTTATGTAGGCTTCGACCCATCCTTCAGATGGTATGGACGGGCTAGGAGCTTATCCCACAAGAGTTTTACAGTATACATATACTAAATGGTTTTTATTGATATGAGATATGAAGAGAATTTTACTTTATTTGATTAAAAAACCATTGGTAGAGATGCGATTCAATCGCGTCTCTACATTTTGATTGATACAATAATTCAGCGATGCCGATATTTTAAATACTAAAAATCAAAAAATTTAGCTTTCTTTATCTACAGTAACAAGGTTCGAGTCATAATTTTTGTTAACACTACTTACACACGATTTAATATGCGCTCTAATTGCCTGCTCGTAAACTACAGTTTGCTGTGTGCGTATCCCTATCGGCTGATAGACTAAGGTAATTTCTGGAAACTCTCCCCAAGACATTAAAAATATGTCACTAGCTGGAGTAATTATCTCATAATTATTTTCTTGTTTCTTTTTTTTGAGTTTACAGTTATTCAACTGTAATTTTTGTCTAAATAATTTCTCAAAGTCAGAAATTAGATTTGAAGTTACTATCATACATATACACGTTAAAACGTGGTATTGAGGAAATGAATATCCAGTGATATAAGTAAGTATAACATCTTAGCTACACCGAGAGAGTTAATTCTCTAGAAGTAAGCTCTACAACGTCGTGTAACATGGGTTATACAGACTTCGGCTCTCGACGGTAATTATACTTTGCTATAAAATTTACATAATTTTACATAAATTAATATAACAATTTTTAGAACTTCCACACAAAAGTTCTCTGCTATGCCATAATGGGTATAAGGTTAATTCGGTTAACAGCGTTTGTTTTTAGTAGTGACAGGTTTTGTTCTTGGTATTTACAAACTTTAATCTCCGAAACCTAAATCTCTATAAATTTATTAGTTCGGAGACAATCTCATGTCAGTTTATGTAGGCAACCTTTCTTACGATGTTACAGAAGAGAGTTTAAATGCAGTATTTGCAGAATACGGTACTGTTAAACGGGTTCAGCTACCCACAGACCGTGAAACTGGTCGTTTACGCGGCTTCGGATTTGTTGAAATGGGTACAGATGCAGAAGAAACAGCTGCGATTGATGCGCTTGATGGGGCAGAATGGATGGGACGTGACTTAAAAGTGAACAAGGCTAAACCCAGAGAAGAAAGAGGTTCATTTGGTGGAAATCGTGGTGGAAACAACAATTTCCGCAACAACCGCTACTAATTTTCAGTCTTCGCCAAGCAACCTAGGTTTTCATATCGATTATCTCAAGGAAAATTAGAAACACTTATCTTTTATAAAGAAATCCTGTTTCTAATTGCATGGTAGCTAACAAATTAATTTGTATGCACGTAGTGGTTCAGGCAAGAATGCTTGAGCCTTTTTGATTTAAGCCTATATTCGAGTTTACTCTTTTACCTGTAATTACCATATTTATAGGAGATGCAGGCGCCGTCACTAAACCACGACGCTTAGGCTTTACTTCATTATTACTACTACCTACTAACAAGAGCGAATACTCAGATAGTATCTTCACTAGTGCCACCTTCATTTCCAATAAAGCAAACGCGGCGCCTATACATCGCCTAACTCCACCACCAAAGGGTAGGAACTCGTAAGGAGAAAACTGTCTCTCCAAAAAACGTTCTGGCTTAAACTTCTTCGGTTCTGGGTATAAATCCTCACGTTGATGTGTCAAGTAAATACTACCGTATAATAATGTGCCAGGTTCTAAATTCCATCCACACAGCTTTACTGGTTTTTCGACTCGACGCGGAAAAGTAAGCATTCCGACTGGATAAATACGCAACGTCTCGCAACAAACAGCATTTAGGTAAGGCAATTTAGTTAGTGTGCTTACATCAGCATTGGCGCCGTTTAACTGAGCTATTTCAATAAGTAGTTTTTCTCTCACTTCCGGTAATTTGTGAATCCAATACAAAGCCCAAGCTAAAGCAGTAGCCGTTGTTTCCTGTCCTGCAATCAATAATGCCATCAACTCATCACGTAATTCCTTGTCGGTCATTAATTCACCCGCTTCATCCCGTGCTGATATTAGTAAACTCAAAATATCTGTCTTGGATGAATCAGCTTGTTCTCGACGTTGTTTTATTTGCTCATAAAGCTGTTTATCGGTTTCGTGCCGACATTGCAAATACTTACCCCAAGGACTAAGCGCGCCCCAGTCTTTTCGTAAACTAGGAAAATAAAGCATTGCAACACCAGCAGGAGAAGTTAGCTGATTTGTAATTGCATTCACAAATACTTCTAAACCTTGTGCTTGCGAACCTTCATCAAAACCAAATACAGCTTTCACTATTGTTCGTAAGGTAATAGCTTGGGTTACATCCCTAACAGAGAAAGGTTTACCTACTTCCAAACCTTCCATTACTTCTTGCGTTAGGTCATTAATTACTTTCGTATAACTAAGCATCCTTTCTCCGTGGAAAGGTGGTGTAAGTAATTGACGTTGACGTTGATGCTGCACTCCACCCAAGGACATCAGAGAATATTCTCCCAACAATGTTGCAAATATCACATTTGTCTCACCAGGCGCCGAAAAAGATTTATTTGAATCACTTGTTAGAATTTCTTGCAACGCTTGAGGATTGCTAATAAAGACGATGGGAGTTCGTTTTGGACTGACGCGCAAAGTGAATATATCACCGTAGCGTTTAGCACATCTCTCCATCATCGACATTGGAGCAATAATCCACTGTATTGCTTGTACGAAAGCAGGTAATTTTGAATTATTTGGCAACTCTATATTATTAGTTTTGGTCATGTTCAATATTGAATGAATCTTTTTCACCCGCTGTCAATGCGGCGCCGTTTAACTAAGCTACCTTAAAAAATAGCCAAAATTAAATTCTTACCTTGAAACACAAGCTGATACACTTAACTTTAGTTAAGTTGTTAGCTAAAAATTATTAACGCTTGTAAATCCTGGTTTATTGCATAAATTTATTTAAAATTCATCTATCTTTAGATAGATAATTTGAATATCAACTATATAATTAATAGTTGTGAAGTTAATGAAGTTGAGTACTATATTATCTAAACTTTCGCTCTCTACTATTTTAATAGTTCCTTTTGTGCTGCAAATATTTATGGCAGTGGGTTTAACTGGTTATTTTTCGTTTAGAAACGGGCAAAAAGCTGTAAATGATATTGCCGAGCGACTACTGAGCGAAATTAGTCTACGTGTTGAACAAAATTTACAGACCTATCTTGATACTCCTCATCAAATTAATCAAAGTAATTTAACTAATATTCAACTTGGCAAGTTAGATGTGCAAAACTTTACTGATTTACAACGTTACTTTTTTTATAATTTAAAACAATATCATAATATTAGCTTAATTGGTTTTGCGAATATAAACAAAGAATTTATTTCAGCCGAAAGGCATTACAGCGATAATTCTTTAACAATTAGAGTTTCGGGTAAATCTACTAACTATGAATTGCGTACATACAGAACTGATAGCCAAGGTCGGCGCCTAAACATCATTGCGGCAGACACTGGTAAAAATTATAATCCTCATATAAGACCTTGGTATATAAACCCTGTTAAAGCACGTAACCAAAGTTGGGGCGAAATTTATCCTCATATTGGTGGCAAGATTTTATACCTTGGTGCTGGGCAACCCGTTTATAATAATGGTAAGTTACAAGGAGTATTACTCTCTAATATTAACCTGCTCAAAATAGGGAATTTTTTACGCAGCTTAAAAGTGGGTAAAACTGGGCAAAGTTTTATTATTGAGCGTTCAGGAAAGTTAGTTGCAACTTCGACTATTGATAAACCTTTTAGTTTTAAAGATATTTCAGCAGTAAAAAAGCCAGAAGACAAAGTTAGGCAGATTTTTGCAAAACAGAGTAATAATGAGAAAACACGAGCAACTACTGAATATTTAGAAAAAAGATTTGGAAACTTAAATTTAATCAAAAATGAGCAGCAGTTAAATTTTAAGCTTCATGGAAATAAACAATTTGTTCAAGTATTGCCTTTTAAAGACAATAAAGGACTTGACTGGCTAATTGTGGTAGTAGTTCCAGAAGATGATTTTATGGAGACTATTAATCATAATACTAGTTTTACAATTATACTATGTGTGATTGCTTTATTAGTTGCTATAGTCTTCGGTCTTTTAGTTGTACGGTCGATAACTCAACCTGTTCTAGCTTTAAAAAAATCAGCTATTGCACTCCAGAATGGTGAATGGGAAAAAACTGTAGAAATTCAACGTAGCGATGAGTTAGGAGAACTTGCCAACTCGTTTAAAAGTATGGCATATCAACTCCAAGCAAATTTTTTCGAGATGCAAACTCTAAATAAAGCTTTATTAGAAAGCGAAAGTCGTCTCAAGCAATTTTTAGAAGCTGTACCCGTAGGTATATCTATACATGATACAACTGGACAAATATACTATGCAAATCAAACCGCAAAACAGTTTCTTGATATTGAAGTAATACCAACCGCAAGTCATGAGCAATTAGCAGAAGTTTATCAAGTTTATCGAGCTACAACAAATCAATTATACCCGACTCTTCAACTTCCTGTTATGCGTTCTTTAGCTGGTGAAAGCGTTGAGGTTGATGATATTGAACTTCACCAACTAAATAAAATTATTAGTCTTAAAGTATTTAGTACTCCAGTATTTAATGATGCTGGTGAAATAGTTTATGCAATAGCTGCTTTTGTTGATGTTACTGCACAAAAACAAGCAGAAAATCTATTAGCTAATTATAATCAGATTTTACAGCAACAGGTTACAGAGCGAACTTTAGAGCTTAGAGAACAAAAAGAAATTCTCCAAAAAATCTTTGAGATTATTCCTGTAATGATATGTTTATCGGATAAAAATGGTCAAATTCGGTTACTTAACTCAGAACATGAACGTGTAATGGGTTGGAAACGAGAAGAAGTAGACAATATTGAATATTTAATGACAGAATGCTTTCCGACTCCAGAAGAACGCGCGTTTGCTACTCAGTTATCATTGGATGGCAAATGGCATGATTTTAAAATCAGAGTTCGAGATGGTCGCTACGTCGATACTTCTTGGTTAAGGATTGACCTTACGAATGGTGCAATTCTTGGTATTGGGCAAGATATTACTGAACGTAAATTAGCTGAAGAAGCATCTATTTTAGAAGAACGCAACCGTATGGCGCGGGAAATTCATGATACTTTAGCACAAGCTTTTACGGGTATTGCTATACATTTAGGAGGCGCCTTACGAGTAGTAGAAAATGCCGAAGCTGTAAAAGAGCATATTACCATAGCGCGTGAACTATCTCGCACTGGACTAGCAGAAGCTCGTGCAAGTGTTCAAGCACTGCGCTCTCCTTTTCTCACAAACAAAGATTTGTGTAGCGCACTTAACCTAGTTGCTACGCAGATATCTTTAGCAAGCAATGCCGAAATTATCTACCAAGTAAAGGGTATACCGTATGCGTTGCCATCTGAAATAGAAAGCAACTTGTTACGAATCGGACAAGAAGCTTTAAGTAATGCGACCAAACATACTAATGCAAGTCTAATTATGATGGAGCTTATATATAGTAAACGAAAATGTGTTTTGCGTATTAAAGATAATGGACAAGGATTCATAACAAATAATGTCACCTCTAATAGTAGCTTCGGTATTTTGGGAATGCGAGAACGTTGCAATAATATAGGCGCCGAATTTACTATTAATAGTCAATTAGGGCAAGGAACAGAGATTTTAGTATCGCTTAACTGCATAATACAAGTGGAATGATACCTATTAGTATTTAGTAGCTTGTTGTAATTAGTTAAGACGAATCGCATACCGTTATGAGTGAATCAAACTTCATCCGTATTATATTAGCCGATGACCATCCGGTAGTAAGGCAGGGTTTGGCGACAATCATTGAGCGTGAGCTAGATATGTCTGTTGTTGGACAAGCTAGTAACGGGTGGGAGGCAAAAGAACTTTATTCCAAAAAGCGACCAGATGTTGTGCTTATGGACTTACGAATGCCTAAACTTTCTGGCGCTGCAGCAATTCAGAATATTTGTACTGATAACAGCGCAAACATTATTATTTTAACTACTTACGATGGCGACGAAGATATTTATAATGGTATACAAGCAGGCGCCAAAGGATATTTACTCAAAGACACAGAACCAGAAGAAATTCTCTACGCAATAAGAACAGTTGCTAGTGGTCAAAAGTATATTTCTAAAGCTGTCGCGACTAAGCTTAAAGAAAGAATGCAAAAACCTGAATTAAGTCAACGTGAGTTAGAAGTACTTCAACTTATTACCAATGGCAACACTAACCACCAAATTGCAGTTGCTTTATTTATTACCGAAGGTACCGTCAAGTATCACGTCAATAATATTTTAGGTAAATTAGGAGTTAGTGACAGAACACAAGCAGTAGTAGCTGCTGTCAAACGTGGAATAGTTAAGTTTTAACAAACTCGACTATAATTTTTGACGTGAGCAGGAATTTCTATACCCGATTGTAACCGAGAATCAGCAATGGGATTACCTGCCACTAACTGCAATGGTAAAACACCTGCCCATACTGGTAAATTATAATCGGCTTCATCATCGCTCGGCGCCCCCGTTCTAACTTTGGCTGATGCTTCGGTTATTGGTAATGATAATACTAAAGTACCTTGTAGTTCTTGGCGAGTTGGTTGTCGCACTTCATTCCATCTTCCGGGTACAACATGTTCGGTAAATGCTTGCAATGCTTCTAGTTTCTCAGATTCGGCGCCGACTATTTCAGCTTTGCCAAATATTAGAACTGAGCGGTAATTCATTGAATGGTGGAATGCAGAACGCGCTAGTACTAAACCATCAAGTAGAGTAACTGTAACACAAACTTCGATGGCGCCGACCAAAGAACGTAACATTCGACTAGCGGGTGAACCATGAATATAAAGCTTGTCATTTATCCTGCCGTATGCTGTAGGAATTACAAACGGTTGATTATTTACAACAAATCCTACATAACATATCAAGCTTTCATCTAATATATTATATATCGTTTGAAGCTTGTAATCAGCACGCTGCGGTAACCTTTTAACTTGACTGCGTTGAGTAGGTTGATTTTCATTATTACTCATAATTAACTCCTTATCTTGTGGAGCAGGCATCCTTGCCTGCCCCCTTTAAAAATCTATATGCATTGCATTACTTTCAACAAAACCAAGACTTGTATAAACAGGTTTACCCGCAGATGACGCATTTAATACAACCCTTGTACACCCAATATTCTTCAAATAATCAGTTGCTGTATTAGTTAATAACTTGGCTATACCTCGTCTGCGATATACTGGTTCAACATAAACACCCCAGATGTAACCTAACTTACGATGTTTAGGTTTAATTGCATTTGGATATAAACCTGCGTGTAACTGACAGCTTGTAGAACCAACGACAACACCATCAACTTCTGCAATAAAAGCTTGATATTGCAAATTATCCCGTGCGTTTTGAATAAACTCAAGAATTATTTCTTGCCAGTTTGCTTCAATTGCATTTTCAGGAACACCAACATCAATCCACATTTTATAGAAGTGTTCGGCAATTAGCGGTTCTTCGTCTGAATGTATTTTTCTGATTAGAATATTCGATTTTGTTTGCATGGACAGAAGTAATTCCAACTATTGCCAGCATAGCCTTTAAATTGGTATGCTTAAAGAGCCAATTCTGCAATTTTACACCAGTCCACTTGATGGATATAGCGATAACTCTAGGTACAAATTCCATACCGCTACACCAACAACTGTATGAACAACTGCGTGCGTACATTCTTACTGGAAAATTACCTCCTGGAACACGCATCCCAAGTACGCGCGCTATGGCAAAATCTTTAAATATATCTCGTAGTACTGTTACACAAAGTTATGAACAGCTTTTAAGTGAGGGGTATTTAGAAACTATTATTGGTTCAGGGACTTATGTTTGTACACAACTGCCTGATGATTTATTGCATTCTAAGCCTGTTGAGTTGGGGTTTGGAACGGGCAAGGATGCCCATTCCACAAGAGTTAGGTTATCTCAGTATGGGAAGATACTAGCTGAGACAGAAAATGTACCAAGGGTTCATGAAGGTAAAGAAGAAATTAGTTTTAGGTATGGGCGCCCTGCTTTCAATGAATTTCCTATCAAGTTGTGGCGTTCTTTACTTTCGCAATACTGTGGCGCCAGTTTAAATTGGTTAGATTATTCAATAGAACCATTAGGATACAAACCTTTACGAGGCGCCATTGCTAATTATATTTCCCGTGCGCGCGCTGTGAATTGTATCCCTGAACAGATTTTAATTACCAACGGTACACAGCAAGCACTCGATTTAATTATGCGGTTGTTGATAGAACCGGGTAATACTATTGCTCTGGAAGACCCTGGTTATTTGAGCGCACGCTTAATTTTTCAAACACATGGTGCAAATTTACTACCTATTCCTGTTAATGATAATGGTTTGGTAGTAAGCAAATTAGAAAGTTATTCAAATCAAGATATTCGACTCGTTTATGTTACACCTTCGCATCAATTCCCAACAGGCGCCGTTCTTTCATTACCCAGACGCTTAGAATTATTAGCATGGGCAACACAAACAGGCGCCTTAATTATTGAAGATGATTATGATAGTGAATATCGTTATGGTGATAGACCTATCCCCGCTTTGCAAGGTTTAGATAAAAGTGGGTCGGTACTATATATAGGTACATTCTCAAAAGTTCTATTTCCATCATTGCGAATTGGTTATTTAGTACTACCACAAAATTTAGTACCAATTTTCACGCGCGCAAAATGGTTAAGCGACAGACATTTACCGATATTAGAACAGCAAGTACTTGCAGAATTTATTGAACAAGGACACTTAGAAAGTCATATCCGAAAAATGCGGTCAATATATGACCAACGTCGTCAAGTTCTGGTGCAAGCACTATATTCACACTTTGGAGAAAAAGTTACCGTGTTTGGTGATAAAGCTGGGTTACATATAATGGTACACCTGCAAACACATTTATCAGAAAGCGAAATTATTGAGCGTGCGGCTTCATTCGGAGTCGGAATGATGTCAGCTTCTACACAATATCTTATACCCACATACAAGAATGAATTTATTTTTGGTCACGGTGAACTTAATGAACAGCAACTTGTTGAAGGTATTAGTAGATTAAAAACAGCACTAGACACAAATGTATTTAAATCCACATAACATTATTATTATTATTCTTCTTCTTGTGGAGCGGGCATCCCTGCCCGCCTCTGAATGTTGAAAATTGTTATTTTCAGTGTCAAAGAAACCAGGTTTCTGTTTTAGCTTTTAATGATTTTTTCGATTTCTGTTAGTTCTATTCCACCTGAGTAGTTGTCGGTGTTGAGTACAAAGAATGGTGTTCCTGAAACTCCTAACTGTGTTGCCAATAAAACATCTTTTCTAATGGTGTTATTAGCAATGGCTCTATCTTGGGCAAATTTATCTAAATCTAAATTTAGATTTTTTGCAGTCTCTATATAGAATTCTTCACCTAGTTTATTTTGATTTGTGAACAGTGCATCTTCATATTCCCAGAATTTACCTTGTTGTTGTGCTGCCCATGCTGCTTGCGCTGCTGCTACTGCTTGGGGATGTGTATTGGGTAGAGGAAAATGTTTATAAACTAGTGTGAATTTATCTGGATATTTTGCTAGTAGTTTTTTCAATGTTTTATGTGCTTCTGCACAGTAAGGACATTGAAAGTCTGAAAACTCAACTAATATTGCTTTAGATGCAGCGTCTCCAGTAGCGGGAGACTCACCTATCACCTGTTGAGGATTCATTCTTAAGTCTTGTAAAAATGCTTGTCGCGTTTGTTGCAGCTTTGATTGTTGTTCTTGTTGATATTTTTGTACTGAGTCAATTAGTGCTTCTGGATGTTCTTTTATGATTTTTAGAACTTGTTCTTCTAAACGGCTTGCTGCTTGAACAGGCGGCGCCCATAATAGTACAGTAAAGCAAATTAGTAGAACTGCGATACGAAGAACCCTGGTTTGGATGAAATTGTTCATAGTTACAATCCGATTACAACTTTTCTAATATAAGCGCTTAATTTCTTTTGGCTAAACCTTTCATCACAACATCAGGTAAATGTTCGGCAAAATCATCATCTATAGGTAAATGTCCAACCATCAACCGATAGTAAAGCGAACCGTACAGAACATCTAAAGCTAGTTCGGGGTTAAGTGACTCATCGAACTCGCCCAATTTTATCCCTTTTTCAATCAAAGAAGAAGCAGCTTCGCGTCTGGGAAGTATAAACCTGTCTCGAAAACTCTTTAGTGCTTCGCTCGAAGCTTGCCCCTCTGCAATAATTTCGGCGACAATGCGACCATTATCACCTGTAAAAGCTTTAATAAAAAGTGTAATCTGTTCTTTTAACGCTACAACTGCTGACTCTACCTCTGTTGTTGGTATTTCTGGTTCGACTTGTGCCATAAAAGCATCGACTATTACCGCAGCTTTACTCGACCACCAACGATATATCGTTGTTTTCCCAACTCCTGCTTCCCTTGCTATTGCTTCTATCGATAAATCTTTTACCGTTCCAGCTTGTAGCAACTTCCATGTTGTATTCAATATGGCTTCTTTTGACTGCTCAGAACGTGGTCTTCCAGAACGCTTGTTTGGTTTTATCTCATCCGTCATACGATTTTATATATTTAGTATTGTCTAGCACTACTATTTATATAATACGCTACGTATAGCTTTATTATGCAACAGCAAGAAATTCTTTTAGCAGGTGGTAAAACCAATCTTGGCAGCATTGTCCGTGTCGGAGATACTGTAAGGCGCCCACTTAATCATAACAGTACTTTTGTTCATAAGTTCTTGCAGTATCTGGAAAATATTAACTTTGATGCATCACCACGTTTTCTGGGTATTGATGAGCAAGGAAGAGAAATAATTAGTTATATAGAAGGAGACGTACCATCAAACGTAGGATACTACTCAGACGAACAGTTGATTGTAGCAGCAAAATTAATACAACGCTTTCATGATGCTACAACAGGATGTGAGTTAGCTAATAATGAGGAAATTATTTGTCACAACGATTTATCGCCATGTAACTTTGTATTTATAGATGATATGCCAACATCAATTATAGACTTTGAGATGGCGGCGCCGGGAACACGAATGTTTGATTTAGCCTACGCTGCATGGTTATGGTTAGATATTGGTAACGAAGAAATTAGCGCAGAAGACCAAAAGCGCAGATTGCTAATATTCACAAAAGCTTACGGTGTATCTAATACAGATATTTTAATAAAAACCATGACCCAAAGACAGCAATTATTGGTAGAAGAGGCAATAAGGCGCCAAAAGCCATGCATGGAGAAATGGGCAAAATCAGCATTACAATGGACAAAGCGTGAATTTTCCCATCTTATTTCCACGCCAAATTCTCAATATACCATACCTCACAGTTAAAATTTATACTTATTATTAAAATAAAAAGGCGAATTTTCCTAAATATTAATACTGAATTTAAAAATTTAACGTTATAAAAGATACTAAAAACGACTGTGGCACTAAATGTCCACCAATGGTGGACATTTGCTATAACCAGTTAATTAAATGTGTTGCCCAATTTCAAACATTAGTTCCAAAATTGCTGTGCCATTGCTTCAATTGTGGTTTCTAATCCTGGTAAATAATTTTGGATTACATTCCAAACAATATCTAAGTCAACATCAAGATACTCATGCGTTAATCTGTTGCGGAAGCCAGCAATACGATTCCATTCAATATCAGGGTAGGCATTTTTCCAATCGGATGGTAATTTTTGTACAGATTCACACATAACCTGAACATTTCTTAATACAGCGTCTTGAGTTTTAATGTCATTGAAAAAAACTTCTTTCCCTTCAAGTGTATATTGGTTGATTCGATTAATACAATCACGAATATGGATGAGGTAAACACGACCTTCTTTCATAACACAATAGCCTCACTCAATACTTTATCTCTAATTAAATAATGTAAAGAATTAATTGTGACTACATCTACTCGCCGATTTAACAAAGTTTCTAAGTCCTCAACTAATCCACTAGGAAACCAAGATGAGATTTTATCTAAATCATAATCAATTAAAAAATCAATATCACTTTGTTCTGTTTCTTCGCCTCTAGCAACACTACCAAATAGTCTAAGATTAAAAGCTCCATGTTGATCTGCGATATTAATAATCTCTTCTCGCTTCTCTTTAATTATTTCTTTTAAACTCATTTTTTTATTTAATATGATTGGGCACATATATTATATCACAAAATACATATTAATAGAGTATTTCAGCCAAAGGGCTACTGTTATCAGGTATTATAATAGTTATACTCTCAGGTGAATGAATAAATTTATTAATAAGGTATTATAATCAAAAACTAAAATCTGTCTATAGGGGCGAAAAACTCAGATGCTTAATACAAACAGAGATAATATAATCATCAACATAAGAGACCAAAATAACTCAACTCAAATTTTGCCTTATCCAGCATTAACATCAAGCAAAGCTGACTGGCAATCATTGTTTTTATCTAAGTATGACCATCCCCCACATAAAACACCAGAGCATGTACTATCGCATCATGTTATTGCCATAGCTCAAAATCAATTTCACCTCGAAGTCAGAAAAGACGGTAAATTCCAACAGCAGTTTATAAATAACGGTATTATCCAATTAACTCCTGCTAAAATCACTCAATCATTAGCATGGAAAAACCAAAGTAAATTTTTACTACTCAGTCTTGACCCTGAATTTATCGAGCAAGCTACCTGCGAAATTACTCTTAGGCGCCTAGAGCTTATCCCACAATTTTCTATCAGCGACCCAATTATTTTACATATCGCCCTAGCTCTACAAGCAGATATTGTTACAGGAAGCAATACAGGCAAGCTTTTCGGAGAATCAGCCGCTACAATGCTTGCAACTCATATAGTAAAAGCGTATGCAACTGAGAAACCCATAATTAAAGCATATCAAGATGGATTAGCAAAAAATAAGCTGCACATAATACTAGATTATATAGATACTCATTTAGAACAAGACATCAAACTTAGCGATTTAGCCAAACTCATAGAAGTAAGCCAGTACTATTTTTGTACTTTATTTAAACAATCAACTGGCTTGGCGCCACATAAATATTTAATTCAACAGCGAATCAAACGCGCGAAAACTCTGCTGCAAAGCACAAAATTATCGATAGCTGAAATAGCTCTACAGTGTGGGTTTACAGACCAAAGCCATTTACACAAACATTTCAAGCGGTTAGAAGGAATCACCCCTTCTTCAATACGTCAGTACAGCAAGAATCTACAAAACCCATCTTAAAAATATACAAGATTTTTATTTCAAGATTTACGTAAACTAAAGCCAGTTCAAGCACAAATCAATTATGACTCAATATCAAATTGGCTTATTAATATATCCAGACGTTACCCAACTAGATGTTACAGCGTCATTACAAGTTTTCAGCATGTTACCTAATACTAATGTACACCTGCTATGGAAAACATCAGAACTAATAAAAGATATGGGAGGTTTTACAATTTGCCCAACAACGACCTTTGATACATGTCCTCAACTTGATGTTATTTGTGTTCCAGGTGGTGGAATGGGACAAGTAAAGATGATGCGTGATACACAAGTATTAAAATTTATACAAGCCCAAGCGCAAACCGCAAAATACGTAACATCTGTTTGTACAGGTTCCCTTATTTTAGCAGCCGCAGGTTTATTACAAGGTTACAAAGCAGCATGTCATTGGGCATTTCGCGAGAACTTAGCATTGATGGGAGTTGAGGTCAGTACAGAACGAGTAGTTATAGATAGAAACCGTATTACAGGTGGAGGTGTAACAGCAGGTATTGATTTTGCGTTAGTTGTTGCAGCAGAACTATATGGTGAAAACACAGCTAAATTCATTCAGCTACTTCTCGAATATAATCCGGCGCCACCATTTAATGCTGGTTCACCCGAAAGCGCTGGTGAAGAGTTGGTAGCAATGGTTAAAAAATCTGGGTCAGAATTAATCGCTGTATTTCTGGAAGCTTCCAAAGAGGCAGCACATATACAGCAGATCTCGTGTTAATGCGGTACATGTAGAGACGCGACATGTCGCGTCTTTACAAGGTTTTGGGCATCATTTATATACCTCATAAACATGCAGCACGCTGTATTTTAAACTAACAAACTAAACCTATTAGTAGTCTGTGTCATTAATTCTGGGGTGTAGAGACGTGAAATTTCACGTCTCTACAAAGTTTTGATATTTACCCAACAACCCAAAACTTATGACACAAACTACTAATAGTAACAGATGCAATAGATATATACTGCAAACGGGTTAAATATAAACTTTGTCATGCTGAACGAAACGCAGTGCAGTGAAGCATCTTAGAGATTCTAGCCTGCGGCAAATGCTCCGCATTACGCTACGCGACTAATGACATTTCTAAACCGTTCTTAGTATAATATATAAGTTACCCGTTACATCCGTTGCCAAGCTCCCAACCAAAATTCAGGAATCGACCAGGTTGGAATTGAATATAATTTTTAAGGCAATCAGAAAAACTGGTGTTATACTACAGTGTAGTGTACATAAGTCACTGAGACTGGCAAAATAGTTCACAATTTATAATTTAGTAAGCAATAAGAAAATGAAGTACTAAAAATTACTTTTATCTATTGGTTCATATATATTAAGTAATGTCAATTAGCGTATCGCTATGAATTGACATTCACATTAGTGCAAGAATAATACTTATAGATAAAAGTAGATAAGTAGAGATGTTGAAGCGCGGTTAAAAGCGTGTCTCTACAAAATAAGGCAATTTTTACATCTAAACAAATATATATTTGCGCTTGGGAGGAGAATTTATGTTGCAACTTGTAGCGCTGCAAGTTAGTTTTGGTTTACAATCAGTTTTGCACAATATTTCATTTGGATTAAGTGCTGGTGAAGTTTTGGCTATTACAGGCGCCAACGGTGCAGGCAAGTCAACGTTACTCAAGTGTATTACAGGTATGATGGCGCCGACAGCAGGTGAAATACAGCGTCAAAAAGGTCTTAGTTTCGCTTACCTACCACAAAATACCCCAGCCTCAAATCAATCAGTAATAGAATTTTTACTTTCTGATTTTCCAGATATTTATCAAAATTACCAAAAGATATATTGTGGTGATTCGGAAACGATAGAATATGCTAATGCTATCACCGAGTATATGGAAGTCGGTGGATATGAGATGGAAGCCAAACTTCAGAGACTTATCGAATCGTTTGCTTTCTCTGAAAATGATTTATTCAAGTCATTACATTGCTTTTCTGAAGGGCAAAAGCGAATCTTTGCACTACTACGACTTTTTCTAACTGAAGCGCAACTATTAATTTTAGATGAACCGACAAATCATTTGGATATTTCAATGCGGCTTTATCTAGAAGAAGTTATTAGTACTGAGAAACATAAAGGACGTGCTTTTATTGTTGTTAGTCATGACAGAGTTTTTGTAGATAAAATTGCTGACCGCACTCTTTATATTCAACGTGGTGAGAGTATTTTAGTTAAAGGAGGTTATTCTCAAATTCAAGCGCATCTAGAGCAAGAGTTTCAAAGTCGGCGCCAGCTATCAATCGAAATTCAAGATAAAATTAATAAACTTGAACGCGAAGCTCGACGTAAGAAAGTTTGGGCTGGTCGTAGGGAAAAAGACAAAATAGGCGCCGCTGATAAAGGGTTTATAGGTGCGTGTGCTGCTGCTTTAGCCAAACGTGCCAAAGAAGTAGAACGCAAACAACAGCAGATGATGGATAAACTTAAATCTGAAAAGCCATTCGTTGAAAAAAGACTAAATCTATCTTTCGCCAACTATAATGTTGTTAATAGAGAAGTTTTATCAACAAAAAATTTATCTAAATCATTTGATAATCGTAAAATATTTGAAAATGTAACTCTGGAACTAAGTACGCATGACCGAGTTGCTATTATTGGCTCTAATGGTAGTGGTAAAACTACATTAATGAAATGCTTATTAGGGCGCCTACAAACTGATAGCGGTAGTATTTTTCGTAATGACTATGTAAAATGGCTTTATCTTCCCCAAAATATTCAAGATTATTTTCAGGCAGAGATTCTACTTGATAATTTAATGATATATGGAGTTGAGGAAACAATAGTACGCCAGTTTTTAGGCGCCGCTAAGTTACGACGTGATAGGGTATTGCAACCAATATCTACTCTAAGTTATGGAGAATTAATGCGTGCGGCAATAGTTAGTGCTATTCTTGCTTCATGTGAGTTTCTTTTCTTAGATGAACCTACCAACCATTTAGATATTGAGTCATTGGAAGTTCTAGATCAATTACTCGAAGATTTTCCCGGCGGTATGTTGTTTATTAGCCATGACCGCCAGTTTATTGCTAAAAACGCACGTACTATTTTTTCATTTGAGTCATCAATGTTAGTACCCGTTGAATTTTAAACTTATTTTAATAATTCTCTAACTGCGAATTGAGCAGCCTGTTTTCATAACGACGGTTACGACGGCGCCGTTTTGCTCCATTCGCACGTTTGTGCGCGCGCTTATCTACAACAATAGAATCTAAGTCTTGAGCATCATCCCAAGTTTGAACATCATTATCAGAAGTACGCTTTGCCATATTTCTAAGATGATTTTAATGTCTAGGTTTCTCCCATTATCTAAAGTTATATTAAGTAATGTCAAGAGGTGTAGGGATCAAAAGTAAAGTGCAGTCACGCGCTTGTAACTGCACATAAGAAAATTAATGGTTGAGCGGATAGAGTTTAAACGCTTGCTAACGATGCAAATGGATTTTCCGTAGTATAAGCATCTGTATTGCGAATTACTTTATCAAAAGTTTCTTTCTCGGAAGAGTCAAAGTCGTCTGTTAAACCATAAAAGACATTGCCCATTTTTGTAACTGTTGTACTAACCAAGTCGTCAACAACACTCTTGATTTCTGCACCAAGTGCTAAGTTGTTAACTTTTTCAAGTAAGCTGGAAACGGTGAGTTGATTAGCGGGTGTGTTGTCAAGAACAACAGACCAGTTACCATTGCCAATAACTATACTGTTACTTGTAAATACCCAGTTGCCATCACCAATGACTAGGTTGTTATTTCCAAAGTTGTAGTTACCATTACCTAGCGTTGAGTTATTGCTTCCAATATTCCAGTTACCATTACCAAAGGTGTTACTTCCACTACTGTAATCTAAATTCCAGTTACCATTACCAACTGTTTTATTGTCACTTGAAAAATTCCAGTTACCATTACCAATGGTCGCGTTACCAGTGGCGGCATCCCAGTTCCAGTTGTTGTTACCGATGCTGGCATTATTTGTTCCATAGTCTCTATTCGCATTACCAATAGTAGCGTTACCGGAACCAAAGTCTCTGTTGCCGTAACCTATAGGTAATTCGCCTTCGGGAGTTTGAAAGATGTTGGCAGTACCTGTGAAAGGTAATAATCCTTCAAGTGCCCATCCTAAGAATTGGAAGAGTCTGCCATCAAGTTTTTCTATTGCAGTCTCGTTCTCGTTACTAGCAAATGGGTTTCCACCAGCAAAAGGATTGTCTGTACCTGCAAACGGGTTATTTTCACCAACAAAATTGGTAAAAGATTCAACGGTGAGACCAAAGCCAGCCATATCTGACCGGAAAAGCCTTAAAAGTTCGGAAGGAGAATTTAGTGGGGATTCGTTACCAGAATTACCACCAAACAGGCTGTTAGAACCCATACTTCTAAAACTTTCTCTCAAGTCTAGTACAAAGTCTAAGGTTCCTGATAGAGTCTCATTTACAGAGGCGCCTGCAAATGGATTATCGCTACCACCGCCAGTTATAGGATTACCACTACCGCCACTAGCACCGCCACCAAATGGGTTGCCACCGCTACTAGCACCGCCACCAAATGGGTTGCCACCGCTACTAGCACCGCCACCAAATGGGTTGCCACCGCTACTACCGGAGCCACCACCAGTTACTGAGTTACCACTATCAAGACTTGGGGGTGGATTACCAGTGTCAGCAGCGGCAATTAGGCTATCGTCGCCACTATCAACACTTGGACTATTACCGGTCAGATACAGATCACTGACACCTGTAGACGGATTGCTGCTACCATCAACAGATACATTACCACCATTAACTGGTAAACTGCTGCCATCAGTAACTGTGCCGCCTTCACTACCTAATGGACTACCGCCAAACGGCATGTAGTTAACACCATCTGGAAAGTTTTCTTGTAAGAAATTTGAGGCATCTTCTGAGGGCATCGGATAGTTTTCGCCAAATTGCGATACCAAAAAGTCTCTAGCTGGCAGTTCAGGCATATTGCCTTCACCAAAAGGATTGTTACCATTCGCAAATGGGTTTTCATTTGCAACTGAGTAAGTTTTTTTATCACCCCCTTCACTTACAAATTTATCATTCAGTCTATCGAAAACTACGGTTACAAATTTATCAAGAGCATTTCTTGCTTGTGTCGCAAAACTCTGTGGATTGTCTCCTGGAATTACTGATGCGTTGTTACCAACTATTATGTTACCACTAAGAGAGAGACTTCTAAAATTACTGCTACTTCTACCAAGTGAAATCCCACCGAGTAAAGAATTACTGCTACTAGTAGATAGTGAACTACTAGTTTTTAGAATATTGGCGCCAGTAGATGTACCAAGTGTGTTGTTATCTAGATTAAGAGATGTGGTTGAAAATCCGGTTTCCATTAAAAATAACCCTTTTTATTTACGAAAACAAAGTTTGTAGTAGAAATTAACTTCAATAGAAAAAAGCCTGCTACGCGAATATTTATTCGATAGTTCTTCTATTTTTTAATCCAGGCTCGTTGTCAGACTTTTAGCAGAAACGCTCTTTTATAAAGAGCGTTTCTAGCTATAGTTTATTCTGCTGGAACTACTGGAATATTATCTAGAAAAGAAAAGTCTCCTCCTGGGTTAACAGAAGTCAAGAAACTTCTAACAGCTTCAACTGTTGGCTCGTCATTATCAGGATTGTCATCAGTAAATGGGTTGCCATTGCTGAATGTTTGAATAATGTTATTCAAGCCTTGTGAATTACTCCCAATCGCGCTGGCAATATCATCCGGTACTTGGTCAGGCAACTCAAAGCCAGAGCTACCGCCACCTGCGAAGCCGCCACCACCAAATGGGTTTCCACCACCGCTACCAGAGCCGCCACCACCAAATGGGTTTCCGCCACTGCTACCAGAGCCGCCACCACCAAATGGGTTTCCACCACCGCTACCGGAGCCACCACCACCAAATGGGTTTCCACCACCGCTACCGGAGCCGCCACCACCAAATGGGTTTCCACCACCGCTACCGGAGCCGCCACCACCAAATGGGTTTCCGCCACCGCTACCGGAGCCGCTTCCGCCACCGCCGAATGGGTTTCCGCCACCAGCGAATGGGTTTCCGCCGCCGCTACCAGAGCCGCTACCTGTACTACCAGTTGTAGAGCCAACTTGACTGGTAACAGCACTGCTTACCATACTAGGTATTCCTAAGTAACTGCCACCATTTTGTAGGTAGGTTTTGATGCTGTTAGTTAACTCAGTCGCAAATGCGCTATTGTCTACAGTTCCACTGCCTGTGGCTGTGACTGTGTCAGTGTTAGAGGTTGGTATCGTTGAATCACCTACACCACTAGGAATATCGGATGATTGCTGCGTTGGGATGCCACCACCTGCCAAAGGATTGCCGCCACCTGAAGAGTTGCCGCTACCACCACCAGATGTGTTATTACCTGCTGGATTTCCTACATCTTGTAATACTCTCCAAGGGTTTCCACTGCCAGCAAATGCTTGAAGGAATGGGTTATCAGGTGCATTTGGGTTGCCTAAATTCTGAAAAGGACTACCCATTGAGGCGCCGCCACCGCCTCCAGATGGCCCACCGCCTCCGAAGCCGCTACCAGCGCCACCTCCAGACGAACCACCGCCTCCGGATGCGCCGCCTCCAAATGAACCACCAGGTCCGAATGGGTTGTTACTACCCAAGCGGTCAAATACACCAGCAGCACCACTAGCTGCGTTACCACCAAACTGATTACTGCCACCTGTCGAGCCGCCACCTGATGAGCTACCACCACTTATTGGGGTGCTGCTGCCACCTGTCGAACCACCGTTGCTAAGAGGATTTTGACCAGGAATACCTACATTGCCAAATATATCTTCTGCTCCATCTACACCTGGTATATCAAGCAAGGGACTGAAAGGGCTTTGACTCAAGTCTGGAGTGCCTGTGCCACCGCCGCTACCGCCGGAACCTCCACCAAAGCCGCCGCCTCCAAATGGACTTCCGCCGCCGCTACCGCCGGAACCGCCACCAAAGCCGCCGC
>ERZ1066124.150-NODE-150-length-67498-cov-25.395549_pt1 | contig 67498 bp, 58 predicted proteins | sample MGYA00382771_ERZ1066124 | MGnify/ENA primary metagenome ERZ1066124 (study PRJEB33369, sample SAMEA5778354) | biofilm metagenome | biome: Industrial cooling water; feature: Water cooling tower basin; material: Biofilm | place: United Arab Emirates | collected... | reverse complement strand
AGAAGAACGCAACACTTATTACTCAGCACTCAGCACTCAGCACTCAGCACTCAGCCCTATTATTCTAAAAGAACCCGGCGCCGCATCAATATTGCAAAGTGTTTATCCTCTGCCAGATATAAAACATCCAGATGCACCTGCGTTAGATGTAATGGACTATATTTTGTCAGATGGTAGAAATTCTAGATTTTATCAAGCGTTGGTTGATTCAGGTATCGCAACTGATGTTGATGCTTCGGTTGCAAGTCTCAAAGACTTTGGTTGGTATGAAATTACTGTACTAGCTACTCCTAAGCAAGATTTAAAAAAAATTGATTCAATAGTCACAAAATTAATTAGTAAATTTACTGAAGAGGGTGTTGACGAGTCGGAGTTAAAACGCGCAAAAGCACAGTTTGAGTCTTCTGTAATTTTGGGTAATCGGGATATTACTAGTCAAGCGATGCAGTTGGGTAACGATGAAGTCGTCACAGGTAATCATCTATTTATGGATAATTACTTGGATGCTATTCGTAAGGTGACAGCACAGGATGTACAGCGTGTCGCTAAACATTATCTTAATATTGAGTCACGAACCTTTGGTTACTTTTTACCCACCCAGGCGCCAGTAAATGCCAAGAATAGTAGTAGTAGTAGTAATAATAAAATTAATTCAAACCAAACTCACGAAAGTTTTACTTCGTCAAGTGGTGGTGTTTTAAATAAAGCTGATGTGTTGAAATATTTACCCCAGTTTGAGGCGCCGTCAGAGACTTTACAAAGTGTACCAGAACTAGTAGTGTTTCCAAATGGCTTACGAGTATTGATGTTGCCTGATAAAAGCACTCCAACGGTAACACTAAGTGGCTACATTAAAGCAGGCTCAGAATTTGACTGCGATAATAAAGCTGGACTTTCTGAGTTAGTTGCCGATAATTTACTTAGTGGCACTAAAACCAAAGACGTATTACAACTAGCCAAAGCTTTAGAAGAACGTGGAGCTTCTTTAGATTTTAACCCCTCGCGCGAAGGTGTACGCATTGAAGGTGATAGCTTGGCAGAAGATTTATCTGTAATGCTTCATACCTTAGCTGATGTAATTAAAAATCCAACTTTCCCAAACCGAGAACTCGAATTAAGTCGTAAACATGCTTTGAGTGCTTTAGAACAAGATTTAGATGACCCATCAGAAGTAGCGAGAAGAACATTTGTACAATCTATTTATCCAAAACCGCATCCGCTGCACAGATTTCCTACAAAACAAAGTTTACGGCGAATTACTCGTAAAGATGTAATTGATTTTAAAGCTAAGTATTATCGTCCTGATGCAATGGTGTTAGCTTTAGTTGGAGATTTTAACCCAGCAGAAGTAAAATCACGTCTTAAAACTGAGTTAGGTGACTGGTCAGTTGAGGGCAAAGCAGAAACATTACTGTATCCAAGTGTATCAGTGCCTAATAACGTTATTAGCGTCAATTCGGTGTTGCCAGGTAAAGCTCAAGCAATTACTTATATGGGTAATACGGCAATTAATCGTAATGACCCACGTTATTATTCTGCGCTGATTTTAAATCAAATTTTGGGTGGTGATACTTTATCGAGTCGGTTAGGCGCCGAATTACGTGACCGTCAAGGGTTAACTTACGGAATATTCAGTAATTTCCTAGCTGGTAAAAACTCTGGCACATTTTTAATAGAAATGCAAACCAGCCCCCAAGATACAGCGAAAGCTATTGCTAGTACACGTCAATTACTCCAAGATATTCATAAGCTTGGTGTAACAGAACAAGAAGTTGAAACTGCAAAACGCACCGTAGTTAGTAACTATATTGTGTCTCTAGCAAATCCTGAAGAATTGGTACACCAAATTTTGATGAATCAAGTTTATGGGTTAGATGTAGAGGAATTACGTAATTTTACTGAAAAAATCAATCAGGTGGGTCTTTCTCAAGTTAACCAAGCTGCGCGCGAGTTACTGCACCCAGATAAAATTGTCGTCGTAACTGCTGGTCCTGCTGTAGCAATGCAACATATACAGCCAAATTAAGTAATCTTGCAAGCACGCAAAACATACCTCACCCAAAATAAGTTAAGTTAAGTACAGATGATATTGTTGCTTAACTACAGAATTTTACTGAAAAAGTCTCTGTGGCAAAGAAAAGATAGTTATTGGTAATCATGAACATTTTAAGCAATCTGCTTTCTCAACCAGTTAGAACCGCTCCGAAACGCCAACGTCGAGGTATCGAAATTAAATCACCGCGTGAAATTGAAATTATGCGGCAATCTGCCAAAATTGTGGCGACTGTACTCAAAGAAATTTCTGAACTGGTCAAACCAGGAATGACGACAGCAGACTTGGATGCTCATGCAGAAAAGCGGATTCGCGAAATGGGTGCAACTCCCAGTTTCAAGGGTTATCATGGTTTCCCAGCTTCAATTTGTTCGAGTATAAACAATGAAGTTGTACATGGTATTCCTAGCGCTAAAAAAGTTATTCGTGCTGGAGACGTTTTAAAAGTTGACACAGGCGCCTATTACGAAGGCTATCATGGTGACTCATGTATAACGATTGCCGTTGAAGAAGTAACACCACAAGCAGCCAAGTTAATTCGTGTTGCTGAAGAAGCTTTATATAAAGGTATCGAGCAAGTACAAGCGGGAAAAAGTTTACTTGATTTAGCAGGCGCCATCGAAGACCATGTAAAAATGAATGGCTTTAGTGTAGTAGAAGACTTTACTGGACATGGAGTTGGACGCAATTTACACGAGGAACCAGCGGTATTTAACTATCGCACTCGCGAAATGCCCAACGTCAAACTGCGCGCGGGTATGACATTAGCAATAGAGCCAATTTTAAATGCCGGTTCTAAAATTACACGTACCTTAGCTGACCGTTGGACAGCAGTAACAGTAGATAATTCGCTCTCAGCACAATTTGAGCATACCGTATTAGTTACTGAAACCGGGTATGAAATTCTAACCGACCGCAATAATCTATAGATATTTAATCTCTTGTGGAACAGGCATCCCTGCCTGTTACAAATAATAGAGGCGGGCAAGGATGCCCACCTCACAAGATGTATCTTGAAAATTCTTGGTTTGGAAGTTCTCAAAATTAATCATCATCATCATCGTCATCATCACGGCGCCGTTTTGATCTGCGGCTATACTCCTCATCATCGTCGTCATCGTCATCATCTCTTTCGCGACGATAATCATTATCGCGATAATCACGGTCATCATCTCGATCACGATAGTTAGACGCGCGCTCGTTATCGTGGTCTCTATCACGGTATTGACGCTCGTCCTCATTATCTTCACGCTCATCATCACGACGGCGATACGAACGTTCGTCTTGATAGTCGTCACGTTCGCGGGTTTCGCGTCCAACAGCTTTTCTAAAAAAATCGCCTAGTCCCATAATATTCCTGTCTTAGTTAAATAAAATTGAAAATTTATTTAAATAAAGCACTATTAATGCAATGCTTCTAAATGTAGTTTGCATCCAAGCTGTTAATTACAACTCTCCCTTTGGATGTAAATATTTGTGTTTATAATTCTCTAGAAGTCAGAATTGTATGAATGAATTACCACCTCTAAATACCGAAACACTTTGGGCAATTCTAAATGAAACAGTTGATGAGGCTACTGTTAACCAGTTAGTTTGGTATTACTTAGGCTATAGATACAATGAGGTATCAAGTCGCTGGGAACCTACATATGCTGAAGACTGGCGCCAAGATTTTCCAGAACCTCCAGATTTTTTTGATAGTCGTCCCGCAGCAATGAAGCTAACTCGTTCAATTCCTCAAGAGAATAAACAGTTACTTAAAGAAAAGCTGGGATTTAAAGGTTACAAAATCGGTGAATTTGGACCCAAACAAACACGCAGAGCTACTGCTGCTAATTGGTTATTAAGTTACATGGAAATTAATGGTATTCAATATTAATTGCGTTGGTTATGAATATTTAAACTTTTTTATACACCTATACCTTGTTTATTTCTCTAGATAGAGGCAACCAGAATTTAATTATTTCTACAGCGAGATAGGCAAATCCTTACTCGAAAGCTGAAAATACTATTAATAATTATGGGTAATTAAATAAACATTCGATTTGCTTATTATTGCTATTTTATCCGCGTTCTTTAACGGTTTAATAGCCAAGTAAGTGTTTATTTATACTCCAGCTTGGTTACAATTATATAATAGTATTTCTGTTATGGCATCCATTGAATTTAATCTATTTGCGCCTTATAACAAAGGTGCCGCTTTAATTGGTTCGTTTTCAAATTGGGAACCAATTGAGATGGAAAAAGGGGATGATGGTTATTTCCGCACAAAAGTAGAATTAAAAGACGGAGAGTATCAATATAAATTTCGGGTTCAGTCAAAGTCTTGGTTTTTTGAAGAAGACCAATGGGTTGACGTAACCGACCCTTATGCAACAGACATTGATGAGTCTACAGGACAAGATAACGGTGTCGTCAAAATTAAGGATGGAGAACGAATTCTTGATACTTACGTTTGGCAGCACGACGATAAACCATTGCCTCCCGACCATGAGTTAGTAATATACGAAATGCATATTGCTGATTTTTCTGGTGGTGAAGATGACCCAAACCCACGCGGACAGTATAAGCACGCAATAGAGAAGTTAGATTATATTACCGAACTAGGAATTAATGCAATTGAGTTGATGCCAGTTAAAGAATATCCTGGTGAGTATAGCTGGGGTTATAACCCACGCTTCTTTTTTGCTACCGAGTCAAGTTATGGTTCAACGGCAGACTTAAAACGCTTTGTTGATGAGTGTCATGCTAGAGGTATTCGGGTAATTCTCGATGGTATTTATAATCACTCTGAAGCAGGAAGTCCTTTAACACAAATCGACCATGATTTTTGGTATCACCATGAACCACGTGACCCTGACAACAACTGGGGTCCAGAGTTTAACTATGAACTTTACGACGAAAAGTTAGAGACTTATCCTGCACGTAAGTTTATTGGGGATACAGTTAGATATTGGGTTAGTGAGTTCCATCTTGATGGCATTCGTTACGATGCTGCACGGCAAATTGCTAATTATGACTTCATGCATTGGATTGTGCAAGAAGCTAAAAACGCTGCTGGTGCCAAACCGTTCTATAATATTGCGGAACACATTCCTGAAACTACCAGTATTACCAATATTGATGGTCCAATGGATGGTTGCTGGCATGATAGTTTCTATCACTGTATAAAAGAACATGTTTGTGGTGACAAATTTGACTTAGAACAACTCAAAGATGTCATCGACTGTAAGCGTCAAGGTTTTATGGGCGCCACAAATGTAGTAAATTACCTGAGCAACCACGACCATGACCATTTAATGGTTGAGTTAGGAAATCGTCAGATTTTTGATGAAGAAGCATTTCGACGAGTTAAGCTAGGCGCCGCACTTTTAATGACTGCTGTTGGTGTACCATTAATATGGATGGGTGAAGAGTTTGGCGAATATAAACCAAAAACACCAGATGCATCTAAAATCGATTGGACGCTGCTTGGAAATGATTTAAATCGTAGTTTATTTGAGTATTTTAAGGGCTTGATTAACTTACGTAAAAATAATCACGCGCTATATACAGAAAATATTGACTTTATCCACGAAAACCCAGAGGCAAAAGTGTTTGCTTTTAGTCGTTGGAACGATGAAGGTTCACGAGTGGTTGTTGTAGCTAATTTCTCTGAAAACTTCCTCGCTGGATACCATGTACCTGGTTTTCCATCTGCTGGTACTTGGCACGAGTGGACAGCTAATTACGACGTTGAAGCTGGGGATGATGGAATTATGACCGATTTGGGGCCATACGAAGCAAAAGTCTTTGTTTGGCAATAATTCGTAGGGTGGGCACTGCCCACCCTACAAATACAAATTTACACAATAGTACCAATTTCCTTCAAATAAACCCGTGTAAACGGTTCATCTTCTCCTAGCGAATACTCTTCAATTAGTCCTTTGCGGTGCAGCATAATACTGTCACCTTTTTTCACGACTAATGTAGACCCATCTAAAATATCACGCGATAGCATCATTTCGGTCTCAGTCGGATTGTCTAAAACAACCATATTACTACCGTAATAAAACATACCATCGCGTTCTAAAATTTCTTCGCTGTATTCAACTATGAGTAAATCAAGCTTGGGATTTCGCAGTAAGCTTTGAACATTGGTATTGTAATCTGGATTTGAAATTTTTCGCGAACGATTTACAAACACTGCATCTTGACAAACGGCGCCGATTGTCCAGTCAGGATGTTGTGAGAGAATATGGTCAATAGTCTCTTGCAAATCATGAATTGAAACTTTATTAAACGTGATAATTGGGATTCTGGCATCATACTTTGAACTAAAGAATGTTTCCAAAATGTGGGAAGGTACATCAACACTGTCACCTACCGCCGGGTTGAGATGCATCATAACACCAGGCGCCGCATTAATTTCTAAAATAGCAAAGTTGCCTTCTTTCCAAGATTTGCCTAAATTTTCAGAAATAACATCGATACCCAAACAAGTTAAACGGAAATGCTGGGCTATATCCTGCGCCAAGATAATATTATCAGGGTGCATTGTGGGTGTGGCATCAATACTGACTCCTCCGGCTGAAAGATTTGCTACTTTACGTAGAAAAACGCGCTTACCCTTTTCAATGACACTAGCTAACGATAACTCTTGTTCTTCTAAGTAAATCTCCATTGCTTCGTCGCATTGAATTTTACTCATCGGTGAAGTTGGAGTGTCACGACGTGCAGGTCTTTGATTTTCTTTTTGAATCAACTCGTCTATTGTTGAATAACCATCACCAATAACCGAAGCAGGACGACGTTCAATAGCTGCGACGAACCTACCGTTGACGCACAGTAAACGAAAATCACTTCCCTTTATACTTTTTTCGACAATTATTCGAGTCGGTTGGTCTTCGGGTATTGCTTTGAGCGCACGTCCGTATGCTGCTTCAAGCTCTTTAGGTCCTTGAACATCTGCTGTTACACCAATACCTTTGTGACCTACTACAGGTTTTATAGCAATAGGATAACCAATTTCACGCGCAACAGATAGCGCTTCGCGTTCGCTAACTATAATGTCACCTTGGGGAACGGGGAATCCTAAAGTCTTTAAAAACGCTTTGCAGTCATCTTTACGAGTGGTAAAGTCGGAATCTAAATGGCTATCACCATCGAAAGTTGTTGCCACACCTCGAACATGCTTTTTACCAAAACCATATTGCATTAACCCTTCTTCCCACAGGTAAAAAGCTGGGATACCCTTTCTATCAGCAGTTCGCAGCAAAGCATAAACAGTGGGACCACCGTAAACAGAAGAGCGAAAACGATTTTGCAGTGTCGTCAACTGTTCTTCAAAAGCGACATCGCTATCTCTGGTAATTGCTTCAAACCAATCCCAAACAAAATAAATCACTCCACGGGTAGTACGTGCGTATAGTGATTGAATCGCAATTTGATGGTGATTTCCATGTTCTCTAATACTCCAACGGTTGACATGCAAATCCATATCTAGTTTTGCCACTTCAGAAGCTGTACGTGCAAACAGATGAGCATGTGAAGAGTATTCTTCGTCACGTAACTCAGGGTATCGTTCGGATATAGCTTTGACATAATCATCTAAAGCTAGGACTTCTCGATCGTCCGTCAAAGCAAAATCGAATACAAGTGCCCCTGTCTCTAGATAAGGGTTGGGACCTGCGTAATTGTGAAAGTTGAAAATATCAAAAACATCTGTTTTACGCGCGTTAACACGAATTGCTTCGGTGGTATTATCTTGAATCATTGTATAAACCCTTGGCAAAACACCCTCCTTCACAATAATAACCCGCTTAAATTAATGTGAGTATCAAGTTTTTACATCTCTACCGGGTTTGTTAAAATTTATATCCATTGGGAGGTGTTATTATACACGTATTTCTGTTAAAACTTGAAAATAGTACAAAAAAGTTGGGACACAGCGTATGAATGCAACAGAAGCTAGCCTCAGAAATGAAGTCAGACAGCTTGCTGAGGAAGCTTTTCATCGCAAGCTGATTTCCGGATATGGTGATGGTCCAGATGTATCGGAGTATCAAATTGTTATTGAGGGAAAGCCAAGACATCTAACATTAGAACACGCCAAGTCATTTTTAAACGCTTTATTAGAAGGTAATGGGGATGCTGAGGAATTAATGTGATAAAATTCATAAAATTTAATTAAATAGGTGAAACCCGGTAATTCAAAATCCGGGTTTGATGTTTGTATAAACCTGTTTGTATGAAACTTAATCAAATAATGTTCCGTTGGAATGAGATCAAAATATCATCAATCTGTGACAATATAATGGCAAGGCGCCTTCACTGTAGTCGTCAACCAAAGTTTTTAACAACTTTATTAAGCATTATCAATATTTATCAGGAGGCAATGCTGTGGCAAACGAAATTCAACGTCAACTAGTGATTATTGGAGGAGCAGAGGATAAGGAAGGAGATTGTATTATTCTTCGCGAATTTGTGCGGCGTGCAGGAGGTACAAAAGCTAAAGTTGTCATTATGACCGCAGCCACAGAATTACCAAGAGAAGTTGGTGAAAATTATATTCGTATTTTTGAACGTCTTGGCGCCGAACAAGCTCGCATTATTGATACTGAAACGCGCGAAGATGCTTCATCATCTACTGCATTAAAAGCTGTTGAAGAAGCTACAGGTGTATTTTTCACAGGTGGTGACCAAGCACGTATTACTAGTATTCTTAAAGATACTGATCTTGATGCTGCAATTCATAAACGTTATGCCGAAGGAATAGTAGTAGGAGGAACGAGTGCAGGCGCGGCGGTAATGCCTGATATAATGATTGTTGAGGGAGACTCAGAAACTAATCCTCGCATAAATATTGTAGAACTTGGGCCTGGTATGGGATTTTTGCCTGGTATTGTAATTGACCAGCACTTCTCACAACGCGGTCGTTTAGGGCGCCTAATATCAGCACTTGCCCAACAACCAGCAGTATTAGGTTTTGGCATCGATGAAAATACCGCAATGATAATAACAGGTGACAAAATGGAAGTAGTAGGTGAAGGTGTTATTACCGTAGTGGATGAAAACGAATTAGTCCACAATAACGTAGATGAAATACTTCGCGATGAACCTCTTGCATTTTGCGGCGCCCGTCTTCACATATTACCGCACGGTTATAAATTTGACCTCAAAACTCACAAGCCAATTTTAGATGGTCGTTCTGTGGTAAATAACGAAGGTAATGAATTAGCTGCCAGTGTAAGTTAAATAATTAATTATAAAGACTAAAAAGTTTAGTAGATGCATCAACTGGAGAAGTAGTTAACCCTACTCCTCCTTTTTTTATAAGAGATATGCTGAAAACCCCGTCCTATTTAGGCGGGGATGAAAGCTGTTAGAACCATTTTAATGGTTCATGACATTAACTATTCACGCTGCTGGGCAATATACCTTAAAACTTATGCTCAGTACTTATATTTCCAGCAGTGCTAATAAAGTAGCGCTTGTGTCCACATGGTAGGTAACTTTAAAATTTGAGGAAATTCAATTCTTACGGTGGTGAGATGCACGTCCCTTGACTCGGTTCATAATTGTAGACGGGCAATCTGTCGGTTTTACGTTGAGAAAAAGATGAACATGGTCGGGCATTATCTCCATCGCAATAATTTAAAGCGCGATTTTCATTACAGACTTCGCATATAATTTCCTGCAATATGAGCAGATATTTTCCCTTCGGAGTACTTTCTTCCGTCGCTTAGGTATCCAAACAAAGTGGTAGTTAATTAGAGAAACCGCGTTCACGAGCGTGTCTATATTCGTCTGGGTCAAATTTAGCCATAGGTCTTAGAGGATGTTTGAAAAGTCGGATAAGGTATAAATTGTCCCAAGCGAGTGGAGTCTTACGGAACGTAAACGCAGTTTTCCCGCTTTCTTAGAATCTAGGGTTTCAAACTATATACTGAGATGCTACCCTGCGGGAAAACTGCGCCCTTCGTGCCCGACTCATGACATTCACAGATACTTTTAAAACATCCTCTTAAGGTAGATTGATTTATTGTCGTTGTAAGCTGTATTATAAAATAAATAGCAAAACAATAAAACTAATATAAGTTGCTTACATAGCAACAAATAAGGGGGTGATTAGTAGTGCAAATAAGGTGGAACTTTAAGCTAAAGCCGAATAAAGAACACGTAGAAAAAATGGAGCGTTGGCTGGTTACGCTTAGAAAACATCGTAACTATGCACTACGTGAAAGAGAGCAAGGATATAGCACAAATAACCAAGATGTTGAGTCAGAAATAGTTTACGCATTTGGTAGTTATTGTGACTTGGAAACACGTATTGAGTACGGTGTATGTTGCCCCTTAACATGCCCAGTTCTCAAGCACGGTGTGGTTCCAGAAAAATTATCTATCGCGTTCAAAAAAACTAAAGAAAAGTTTGATATAAAAACGGGAGAGTTAATTAAACCTAGTATTGTAAAGTGGGATGACGCAAGCGGGATACAGAAAAAAGTAACTACGGAATTACGCGGTAAGTTTCCATTCTTTGGGGAAATCTATTCTGCCGTATTGCAAGGTAATCTAGAAAGATTGGATGATGCTTATGCTAACTTTTTTAAGCACGGGCGTGGTTATCCAAGCTATGTAACTCGCCTTGATTCGTTTGAATATAAGCCTGGTCAAGCCAAGGTTGGATTGACTAATAAAAACTACGCTACTGTATATCTTCCTGGCATTGGAAATGTAAAGTTCCATAACAGTCGCAAAAAAGAATTTGACTCAGTTACAGATATTAGAAGCATCACAGTATCAAGGGAAGCAACATACTGGTTCATCTCCGTCATTGTTGAAGTTCCTGATTTAATTCAAGAGCTTGTTCCATTTGAAAAGGTCAAATCAGTAGTAGGAATTGATGTAGGAATTAACAAGTTAGTTGCATCCTCAGATGGTAGTTTTGCCATTAATACAAGACCTGCGACAAACAAGAAAACAGCACGACGTTTAGCAATGCGTCAACGGAGCATTGCTCGCAAAGTTAAACGTTCAAAGAATAGGAAAAAAGCAGTAATAAAATTAGCAAGAACTAAACACAAAATTGCGACCAAAAGAAATGGGCGTAATTGGAAAGTCGCTAATGATATAGTAAAAACCGCCGATGTTGTAGTGCGTGAAGACCTCAAAATAAAGAATATGGTCAAACGCGCCAAACCAAAACATGACGGTAAAGGCGGATATAAAAAGAATGGACATAAAGCCAAATCAGGATTAAATAAATCAATTCTAGATTGTGGTTGGGGAGATATTTTTAACAAAATAGCTTGGCTTGCGTTAAAAGCAGGAAAGCATGTAATTGCTGTTAACCCAAAACACACGAGTATTGAGTGCCCAGCGTGCGGGCATATTGATAAAAGTAACCGTGAAGGTGAAAAGTTTTTGTGTACAAATTGCGGTCATACCGACCACGCTGACACGAAAGCGAGCAGAACAATTGCTAAAAAAGTGGGATTGGTTTTCCCAAAAAATGAAAAGCGCAAACTTGGCGGTGAGTCCAGTTGCCACGTCTCGGTTTCCGTGCGTGGCAAACTGGCGAACCCGGAGGGTGTCGGTCTCCGTCCCGCCAAAGTTTGTAAGAAAACCCTACGTGCGGACTGCGCGAAAGTTACGCCTGTGAAAAGAACAACCGATGGAGTTGTGTCCAGGAACCATGCCTCTGGGACGAGTGGAACGCAGTTGAGCCTTTTTGACACAACTGTGTATCACTCGCCCGACAAACGGATAGCTAGGAAATACGGCAGAACTTCTTAGTGAATCTCCGTACCTTTAGGTCGGAGAGCGTCAAACCCCTACATCTACCCATAGAAGGAATCGAATTTTAAATAATTCTAAGAATATATAGTATTATTTGGAATCATATAAAATACAATGGCAAGCTTAATCGAATTCAGTCTTTTCGCTCCTCGCATCAATGGGGCAGCTTTAATTGGGTCTTTTTCTGAATGGAAAGAAACACCCATGCAAAAAGGAGAAGATGGTTATTTCAGGGTTCAAGTAAATATAGAAGACGGTACTTATCAATATAAATTTCGAGTACAAACCAAAAGTCCAAACTTCAAACCAGATGAATGGATTGATGTTATTGACCCCTACGCTACAGATGTTGATGATGAGCGTACTGTCGGTATAGTTAGAATTAAAGACGGTGAAAGAATCGTAGATACTTATGTTTGGCAGTACGATGACCAACCTTTACCTCAAAATCATGAGTTAGTAGTATATGAAATGCACGTCGCAGATTTTACAGGTGGAGAAGTTGACGAGCATAGACGTGGTAAATATGTAGATGCCATCGAGAAATTAGATTACCTTAAAGAACTAGGTATTAATGCAATTGAATTAATGCCTGTAAATGAGTATCCAGGTGATTATAGTTGGGGTTATAAAGTACGTCACTTTTTCGCGACTGAATCAAGTTATGGTTCTACAGAAGATTTAAAACGGTTTATTGATGAGTGTCACAAACGTGGTATTCGTGTATTAATGGATGGAATTTATAACCATACTGATGAAGAATGTCCATTAATGTTAATCGACCGTAATTACTGGTATTACGAACATATGCACTATCCAGAAGACCCTGGTAATTATTGGGGTCCAGAGTTTAATTATAATAATTACGACGAAAAGTTAGATGTAAAGCCAGCATGGAAATATGTAGGTGATGTCGTAAAATATTGGGTAGAAGAATATCATATAGATGGAATTCGCTATGATGCAGTGCGACAGTTAGCTGACTTTGAATTTTTGAATTGGTTAGCCACTCAAGCAAAGAAAAATTGTACAGTTCAGGGGGCGCCGAAACAGTTTTATAATATTGCCGAACACATTCCTGATACAAGTGATGTAACAAGGCCAAATGGACCATTAGATGCGTGCTGGCATGAAAGCTTTCGTTATTTTGCTATTCCCACTATTTGTGGTGAAGAGTTTGATTTAGAAAATCTCAAACAAGTGCTAGACCCTAGAAGACAAGGGTATGAAACCACAATAAATGTGATAAATTATTTGGCAACCCACGACCGAGAACATCTTTTTCGGGAATTAGGAGATAGAGGCATTTTTGATGAAGCAGCATTTACACGTGCCAAGTTAGCAGCAGTGTTATTAATAACGGCGATGGGTGTGCCAATGCTGTGGATGGGAGAAGAATTTGGAGAACACAAGCGTAAAAGTCAAACTGTTACCCAGCCCAAAAAGATAGCTTGGGCATTATTAGAACGCCAGGAAAATAAAGATTTATTTGAATATTACAAAAAATTGATTCACTTGCGAGTCAATAATCTGGCTTTACAATCTGACAATATCGAATTCTTCCATGAAAACCCTGATGCAAACGTACTAGGTTATGTGCGTTGGAATGACCAGGGAGGGCGCCTGGTAGTAATACTCAACTTTTCAGACCAAAACTTTAGCGAGTATAAAATTACTCACTTCCCCGATGCTGGCACATGGCAAGATTTTATGGCAGATTGCAACGTTGAAGCAAGTTCTGAAGAAAATCAAAATGTTTTGATTACAGACTTAAAGCCATACGAAGCAAAAGTTTTCATTAGTTAACTTCGACATCTTGTTCTTCTTTATTATTCTTTAGCGTCCAAGCGCGTACTTTGCGGTTCGTTCTTTTGAATAAAAAAGGTTAAAGGTAAAATTTACCCTTAACCTCCAACCCCTTATAATCTAGAGAAAATCAAAATTTTAATAAAATTAAGAATATAAAGTCACATCTTCACCACATTTAAGCCACTACACGCAAAGTTATGTTAAGAAATTTAGAAAATGAAAATAGGAAAACTAAAATAGAAAACTTAAACTATAAATATTACTCAGCAATTTGTAAAACCGATTTGATAAACTTCCATTCTGATGGAACAGAGTCAAGCATTATATAAATTCTGGTTTCCCGACTAACTAAAATTTCACCATGTATATTTGTACTGAAATCTTTACCTAAAATAAAACCTTTTTTGATTAATTTTTGGGCAACAAACATACAAAGATGCTCTTTTAAGTCCAGACATACTTGTAATTCTTGAAAATTATGCCAAGTCCAATAACAAGTTTCGGGAGCAGTTTCTGCAAGTTGGAACATTGCTGCATTGAGCATGTGGGTTGCTTCTTCGCTGCCAAGTAAATGACTTAACGCTTCTTCGCAAATTTTGACTAAATGTTTATCTTGAAGCTTTAAAACATTAACGAGTAAATTAACTGCTGTATCGAAATCTTTAAACTCTTGCTCTAAATCTTGATTATACATAAGTTAGCGTCCCAATAATTAAGTGATTTATAAAAAATCATGGGAGATAATGACAGACTTAGAATCTCCCACATAGTGCAATTTCTGGTGAGTTTTGAAGTACCGTTCGTAGAGCTAACCAGAGACTTGTTATTGATTAATCTCGTTAATTAGTACCTTCAGTTTCTAAATTACACTGCAAAAGTGAAGAACCAGTGAAGGTGACTTTTTTTATTTAGTTTTTTATGTTTTTTTTAGATATCGCTCCAACCCAATTTTTGAGATACTTGCTCAACTAGAGTCATGGGGTCAAAAGGTTTGGCAATAATAGCTGTCACTTCTAGTTCAGCTAATTTATCTCGGTCAAGCTTTTTTTCTTTTGCCGTAATTAAAATAACTGGAATATGCTGCGTTTCTGGAGTTGTTCGTAAAATAGCTAAAGTACCTATACCGTCTAGGTCAGGCATCATCATATCTAAAAGTATAGCGTCTGGTCGTTCTGCCTTTGCTACTGCCAAACCTTCAATTCCCGAAGCAGCAGTAAGAACTTGCCAACCACCCATTGTTTGAAGCGTCAATTCTACAACTTCGCGAATATCTTCTTCGTCATCAATAATTAAAATATGTTTAACTTTCACTGCCATTATTTCCCTAGATGCGTATGAAAATGCAGTTGAATTAAATCTGTTAGTAATGGTGTTGAAGTTGCTGTATTTTAACATGTGCTGTTCTTAATTGTAACAATGTCGTAAATTCGATGAGACTAAAAATATCCAAGATACATTAACCTTGTGAAAACACAAAGTAGAATACCTTAGATATTAAAATTGGAGAATATTTAGCCAGCAAAAAACGAAAACACTATAAAAGAGTCGTAATAGGGAATTACATCAAACTAAGCGCAATATAACAGCAAGATAAACAACTAATTTACTTTGTTCTTGAATCAGGCTGTGCCAATAATAAATTTTATTTAATTCAAATCCATTTGCTCAACCTGTCTTATTTTTAGATTAATATCTAAAAGTGAAGAAGCTGTGAAGATAAAAGAAACCCGGTTTTTAAGAGTTAATACTGCCAACCTAATACTTCCACTACTTGGTCGGTGAGGGTCATGGGGTCAAAGGGTTTTGGAACCATTCCGGTAATGCCTAGTTCTGCAAATCGACGCTGGTCACTTGCTTGCACTTTAGCTGTAAGTAAAATAACAGGGATGTTACTGGTTAGAGAGTTTGCTTGCAACTGTTTGAAAGTTGTGATACCGTCCATTTCTGGCATCATGACATCAAGAAGGATGGCATCAGGTTGTTCTGTTTCTGCTTTTATAATTCCTTCGCTCCCAGATTCTGCAGTTAAGACCTCGAACCCACCAACCGCTTCTAGGGTTAGTTGAGCAACTTCGCGAATATCATCTTCGTCATCAATGATGAGAATGCGCTTTGCCATTACGGCGCCCTTCCTTTTTACCAGAGACTATACAATTTAGTAATCCGATAGCACGCTGTTCAAACTCTTCGGGAGTAACACGCGCTTTGGTTAAAAATAAAGTTTGCCCTAAATTTAACCTCGCGCAGTCAGCTTCAGTCAAATCTATAGCACTGTATACGACTAAGGGTACTTGATGCAAATGGTTATGGTGTCGTAACCAGTCCACAACTGCAAACCCATCAACATCGGGCAGTGCAATATCAAGGACTAATAAATAAGGTGTTAAAGATTGACTCAACTGAATCGCTTCGCGTCCATTACGAGCATGGTGAGTTTCTATACCATAACGCTCGAACATCGCAATTAGAACCTGCGCTAAGTCAATGTCGTCTTCTACTATCAAAACTTTCAAATTATCATTTAAATTATCATCAGATTTTGATAACGCGCGTTCGAGTGCTTCAAACAAGTTTTTTTCATTGGGTGGTTTGACTATCCAATCGTTTACTTCTGGATGGTTTGTACCTAATTTCGCATCTGGCATAAAACCACTAAGTATAATTACAGGAATATCTTGGGTTTCTGGCTGTTGTTTTAATATAGTCAAAGCTTCCCAACCATTCATTCCTGGCATCATTAGGTTGAGAAAGATAACATCAGGCAATGACTGTTTGGCAATTTCAATCGCTTCTAAACCCGATGCTACAGTTATTGTTTGATAACCTCCTTCTTCCAGCATTGTTTGTATAACTGTTCGAGCTGAGTGATCATCATCACACACAAGCACTGTCGGAGTATTTGTCTCATTAGATAAAATAGTTGGTTTCGGTGCCGATATTACAGGTAAAGAGACATAAAAACTACTGCCTTGAGATAAAACGCTTTCTACCCAAATATTTCCATCATGGTGTTGTATTATACTACGACAAATTGCCAACCCTAAACCTGTACCTCCTTTTTTACGAGAATCCGAAGCATCAACCTGTTGAAAACGCTCAAAAACTGCTTCTAACTTGTCTTCGGGTATACCACGTCCTTGGTCTTTCACTTCAAAAATTATGTGAGGAATATTTTCATTTTGCTCGTTACCAACTTTGGCATTAAATAAAATTGTACTACCAGGAGGTGAAAATTTAATCGCATTGCTGAGTAAGTTCGTGAAAATCTGAATTATCCGGTCAGCATCTGCCCACAATCTTGCTGAGACAGAATTAAGTTTTATACTTACCCCAGCTTTTTCTGCCATTGCTTGCATAACTTCTGTCGATTGAGTCATGAGTAAAGCAGCATCGCAAATTTGCTTGTTCATCATTACTTTACCCGATTCGATACGTTCAATATCGAGAATGTCGTTGATAAGACGAATTAACCTATCGCTGTTATTTACGGCAATTTCTAACATTCGTTGCGCTTTTTCAGGTTGAGCTTGTAAAACACCATTTGCCACCAAACCCAAAGAACCACGAATAGATGTTAGAGGTGTGCGTAACTCATGACTGACCACCGAAACAAACTCATCTTTAAGACGCTCGACTTCGCGACGGTCACTAATATCTTTAACAAAACAGTAATGACCGATTAATTTTTCTTGGTTACAATTTTTAACCATTACTATTTGTCTGTCAAAAATCGAACCATCTTTACGTAATGTCCTAGCTTCAACTTCTGACTTACCTTTGTTAAGCATTTCTTGGTAAGCATATGTAACTTTTTCTAAGTCTTCTGGATGGACACTCATTTTGGATTCCATTCCAACCATTTCTTCTTGTTCATAGCCCAACATTTCGGCATATGCATAGTTAACGCTGATATAAAATCCACCTATATCGATTTGAGCAATACCTTCAACGGCACTTTCTAACGCATTGCTCAGATTACGTAACTTAACTTCTGCACGTTTACGGTCTGTGACATCTTGAATTTGACTGACAAAATATAATGGTTTACCTGTTTTGTCCCAAACGAGCGACACGCTTAGTAAAACCCATACTATATGCCCAAGCTTGTGAAAATAACGCTTAGACATCTGATAAGTAGAAATTTCACCTTTGAGCATTTGTTGAACATAGCTCAAGTCAATATCTAAGTCATCTGCATGTGTAATTGCTTGAAACGTTGTTGCTAATAATTCTTGTTCAGAATAACCAATCATTTGACATAATGACTGATTAACTTGCAACCACTTACCTTGGGGTGAAACTAATGCCATTCCTGTTGATGCATTTGCAAATGCACCGCGAAAACGCTCTTCACTCTCTGAAAGTGCGTCTTGCGTTTGCTTACGCTCGCTAATATCAAAAAGTGTACTTCGACTCATTATAAAGTTACCTGCTGCATCTTTAATAGCACTGGCGCTGACCAAAACAGGCATTTTTGTGCCATCTTTGCGAACTAATAATAGTTCTAAATCTTTCTGATAACCTCGCTCTTTTAGGACTGAAAAACTTGTTTCAAAATCAAGTGCATTCTCAGTAGTAAAATAATCAGTAATTTTTTTACCAATTACTTCTTCACGTTTACAGCCTAGCCAACTCAGTTCAGTATCGTTAATTTGAATAAATATACCGTTTTTATCTAGAGAATGATAACCACAGGGTGCATTATTATACAAGTCTTCTAGTTGTGCTGTAGATTGCTGTAGCGATGCTTCTACTTTTTGTCTTTCACTAATTTCATGAGATAAATTCAGATTAATTTGTTCGACTGTATTAGCATATAGACGTAAATTAAAAGTCATATATACGACGATAGCAATTAAAATTGCAGCTACCGAACCGCCAACTAAAATTATATCAGCTAGAGGAGAATGCTGTCTGGCGAGGAGTGATAAAGTTGGAACCACGCGCAGGCGCCAATTTACACCATTTAAATTTACTTCAGTGTAAAAACCCCATTTATTAGTATATTCTTTATTAATGTTCTGATAAAGTTCGTTGGTGTAAAATTCTTGGTCTTTGTCGAAAATTGCAATTGCGTAATCCTGCATCAAATTTTTATTGATAATCGCATCTAAAAAAGGTTTAGGTCGAACCACACCAACAATGAACCCATCAAAATTTTGTTCTTTGGCGCCGACTTGAGTATCTTGTTGAGTATTATTCTTTAAAAACAAAGGTACATATATTAAAAAGCCTTTGCCACCTTGAAACAAAGAAACTACGCGCGTTATAGTTGGATTTCTAGTTTGTTTTGCTGTGTTCATAGCAATTTGACGATTTGATTCAAACAGCAAAGCGCGGTTTTCTACTCCTTCATTACCTTTTTGGGGGACTATCCAACGTATAAAACTTAAATTATCTACCCATTCAAGTGCTTGATACCCTTTATAATCGCGTAAATAATTTGTTGCGTCTTCTTCCCACTGACTTCGAGGAGTTCCACCTTCTAACTCCCAACGTTCTGCCATTCGCTTCAGCGCATGAGTTCGAGTTTTAATTTCAGAAGTAATATCTTCGCTTATATCTACTGTCACTATTTCAACATTTCTTTTAATTTGCAGCCGTTCTTGAAATAACAAACCCTGCCATAATAATAAATTAAGTATAAATACACAGGTGCCTACCAAAATCGGTAGCCACAGTTTTCGCTCTTTAACTTTTTTTCTCGCACTTCTATTTCTCATTGCTTCTACCCTTTGCATCGGGATGTTGCCATATGGTACAGCGCTTCTAAATTTGTGCCGTCTTGTGAATACTGGGATATACCTATATTAATAGATACCTCCACTTCTTTACATTTATTAATGTTTAATACTTTTTCCTTAATGTCCCTTATACAGTTGAATATTAAATTCTTACTATCTTCAAGTGGTGTTTTATACAAACACAATATAAATTCTGCGCCCGCCCAGCGACAAACAACTTGTTGATTAAATGTTTGTTTAAGTACTTTAGCTGTTAAAGATAATACCTGATCGCCAATAGAATGATTATATTTATCGTTAATTTGTTGGAGATTATTGATTTGAAGGGCAACTAAGTATAAAGCTTGGTTGTGGCGTTCGGCTTCTTTGAGGAGTTTATCTATTTCTCCAGTAGACTTTTGGCGGTTGACAAGTCCGGTTAAAGGGTCAACCTGGGCAAAGTTACGCAGCAGACGAGTTCGTTCGATACGGTGGAGGATACGCGCGACTATTTCGGGACCAACTACAGGTTTTTTAACATAATCATCGGCGCCTGCAGCAAATACTTGCAGCATAATATCTGAACTTGAATGAGCAGTAAGAAATAGTACTGGTAAACCACTGTGTATCGGGTCGTTTCGTAGTTGCTGACACAGTTCGATACCACTAATAGATGGCATTTCTACGTCTAACACGAGTAAATCTGGTGCTGTGGCGATTAGAGTATCCCAAAATTGAAGTGGATTATCTAATGTGGTAATTTCTAATCCCCAAGGCTTTAATATCTCTGAAAGGGTTTCGAGTATATTTAGATCATCATCAACAATTAGTACTTGTGCGCTGCTTTGCGATTGTTGAAGCCTTGTTGTTAATTCTGTAAAGTCATTTAAATGCTCTTGTAATGGTTTATCTTTAACCTCGGCGCCTGAAGTAATTGTAGAGGCTTGCTGTAACTCTTGGCGTAAGCTTACCACTAATTCTGATAAATGTAGTTTTGAAGAGTGAGGCAATGATGGTCCAACTTGTAATAATTGTTCGATTTGACTTGACAAGCGCGAAGCAAACTCAAAGCCAAACATACCCAAAGAACCAGCCAGTTTGTGAGCATCTTGATAAGCGTTACTAATCATCTCCAAGTCTGGTACACCTTCAAGTAAAGCTGCTGCTGCCAATTCGATTGTAGTGACTCGGTTACTTAACTTTTCTTGGGAGCGTTGCCAAATAGCAGAAATTTGTTGGCTCTGTTTGATAGATGGGGGATTTGATATTGTAGTTTGGCTAGAAGTGGTATTTTGAAGAGGTTTTTTTGACTTTGGCTTTTTCTTTTTTTCCTCCGATAGAGATTTTAAACGATAACCAATACCATAGACATTTTCGATGGGGTCATTTGTAACTCCTGAGAAACGAAGTTTTTGGCGCAATCCTTTCATGTGCGCTCGCACCGTATCCTCTCCGGGTGTTTCTTCGAGTGACCACAAATGATCAATAATGGCGCCACTACTAAACGTGCGTGCAGGATTGCGAAGGAATAATTCAAGTAGACTGTACTCTTTAGGAGTTAGACGTATTAATTGGTCGTTATAGGTAACTTCACAACTTGACGGGTCTAATCGTAAATTTTCCCACTCTAGCTGAGTTCGTACTAACGTATTACCTCGACGCAGAAGCGCGCGAATGCGAGCCGTTAACTCTTGTAAATCAAATGGTTTTGTGATATAGTCATCAGCCCCAGCATCTAAACCAATTATTTTATTATTGCTGCTGTCTTGAGCAGTCAAAAGAATAATTGGTACGCTAGCACCACTAGCGCGAATTTGACGACACAAGCTAATACCGTCGAGTTTAGGCAGCATCACATCAAGAACAATCAAGTCATAATTACAAACTTGAGTAAATTCCAAACCTGATACTCCGTCAGACGTGGTATCAACCGTATGATGCGACTGAGTGAGCGTAGCAACAAGCGATTGAACAATTAGTTCGTCATCCTCTACTACTAAAATTCTCATAACTTTACGGTTCTTAGTACGTGCGTAAAAGCGGCACGTTTATACTTCGTATCTAAACTTACTTATGAACAATATACTTGCTTGATGATAAATTTAGGTTAACAGTTGGCAACAGATGTAACGGATAAATTTGTTGTCGGCGCCGATTTTTGGGTTTGTTTTTCCCGAAGCCAATACATTGTGATAATATTAGAAGCTGCTGCATTAGCTAAAAACTGTCAATTTACAAATATTCAATCATGGCTCTGACGCAACAGCGAAAACAAGAACTAATTACACAGTACCAAGTACACGAAACCGATACTGGGTCTTCTGATGTTCAAGTAGCAATGCTGACAGCACGCATTATGCGTCTATCAGAACACTTGCAAACTAATAAAAAAGACCACTCATCCCGTCGCGGTTTGTTGAAGTTAATCGGTCAACGTAAGCGCCTTCTATCATATATCATGCAAGAAGACCGCGAACGTTACCAAGCTTTAATTGCTCGTCTGGGTATCCGTGGATAGAGTATAAAACGAACGCCTATGAGTGCCGAACCAGAACGTAACAACTTGCCATTTGAACCGAAAAGCAAACCAAAGAAAGCTAACAAAAAAGCAAGTGGACAGAAAGAACAACCTGTTAAACAAGCTGTTGTAAAGCAATCTGAGAAAAAAGAAAATAGAAAAGCTCCTTATAAAAAAGAGGAGATGGCTATTCCAAAAGTAGTTAGTGACCGAATGGTCAAGCGTGTAGCAGTATTTTCTGGTATTCCCACATTTTTGGGTATTGCCAGTTTAGTTGTTAGCTACTTGCTTTCTGCATACGCTCATATCAAACTGCCCCCCATCGCGGTTTTGTTGGTCAATATGGGCTTATTTGGGCTAGGAGTGTTGGGTATTACCTATGGTGTTCTATCAGCTTCGTGGGACACCGAACATCCTGGAACGTTATTTGGGTTTAGCGAATTTAGTACCAACTGGGGACGAATGGTGGAGGGTTGGCGCGCAACTAGGCAAAAAAAAGTGTAATTTTATAGTGCTGAGTAATGAGTGCTGAGTGCTGAGTAGTAGAGACGTGTAATCCGGAGGATTTCCCGAAGGGATTAATCGCGTCTCTACAATAATTTTCGATAGATATAAAATCCTAGAAACCCAGTTTCTTAGTAAAAAATTTATTAAATCAGGGAAAATAACCATGATTGTAGTTATGAAAATGGGTTCCCCAGAAGCGGAAATAAACCGCATTAATGAGGAACTAACGACTTGGGGACTTACACCCGAAAAAATTGTTGGTAAACACAAAATTGTAATTGGTTTGGTTGGTGAAACTGTTGACTTAGACCCTTTACAAATACAAGAAGTCAGTCCTTGGATAGAGCAGGTGTTGCGGGTTGAGCAACCTTACAAGCGTGCCAGTCGGCAATATCGTCACGGTGAGGCATCAGAAGTAATAGTTGATACTCCTGATGGCGCCGTTATTATTGGTGAAAATCACCCAATATCGGTAGTTGCGGGGCCTTGTTCGGTTGAAAACGAGGAAATGATTATTGATGTGGCGTTACGTGTGAAAGCGGCAGGCGCCAAGTTTTTGCGTGGTGGTGCATACAAACCAAGAACATCGCCTTACGCTTTTCAAGGACATGGTGAAAGTGCGCTTGAACTACTTGCCGCAGCGCGTGCAGCGAGTGGGCTGGGAATTATTACCGAAGTGATGGATGCTGCTGACCTAGATAAAATTGTAGAGGTTGCCGATGTTATCCAAGTCGGCGCCCGTAACATGCAAAATTTTTCTCTGCTCAAAAAAGTTGGCGCCCAACCGAAGCCAGTATTATTGAAGCGAGGAATGGCGGCGACAATTGAAGATTGGTTGATGGCTGCTGAGTATATATTGGCAGCAGGAAATCCAAACGTAATTTTATGTGAACGTGGTATTCGTACTTTTGACCGTCAATATACCCGTAACACCCTTGATATATCTGTAGTACCCGTATTACGAAAGTTAACCCACCTGCCAATTATGATAGACCCTAGTCATGGTACAGGCTGGTCAGAATTTGTACCTTCAATGGCAATGGCATCAATTGCAGCGGGTACAGATTCGTTAATGATAGAAGTTCACCCTAACCCGAAAAAAGCACTATCTGACGGGCCACAATCTTTAACACCTGAAGCTTTCGACAGACTTATGCAAGAATTAGCAGTTGTTGGTAAAGCTGTTGGACGTTGGCGCCAACCTGTTGCTGCAACAGTTTAAAGAGTGCTGAGTGCTGAGTGCTGAGTGCTGAGTGCTGAGTGCTGAGTTAGGAGTTAGAAGTTAAATTTCTTTATTCATAACTCCGTATTCGGCACTTATCACTCCCAACTTAGCACTTATAACTTAATACTCAGCACTCATAACTCTTTATTATCTTCTTCTGCTGCCGAAACCGCCGGAACGAGGAGCTCTCGCAGGTCTGCCGCTTCCGAAACCACTGTTTGGATTTCTTCTTACGGAACTCGAATTTCCAGATGGTCGTAAGGTACTGCTACCAAAACCGGAACCTGTAGCACGACTACCAGTATTAACTCGTGGTTGAGTTCTTACTGTTGGGTTATTCGGATAATTTCTTCGTAAGTTGCCTGTGGTGCGAAACGCTGTACGATTTCTTTCTACCGCAGGAGGTGCGTTATAGCGTGAGCGGTAGCTTGAAACTGCATCGCCATATGTACGACCGTAACCACCGTAACCAGTAATTAAACCACCTGGTTGATACGCAGGAGGTACGTAATACTGCGGTCTAAATAATAAGCTGCCAATTGCTTGACCAGCTATTGCACCCGCAAACGGCGCCCAAAAACCACTTTGTTGACGAACAACGACAGTCTCTTGCTGTCCAGTTTGAGGATTAACGCGATTTTCGGTAACGTTATGAACGTATTCGATTTTGAAATCCTCTGTTATGTATAAAGCAGGTTTGCCATTTTCGACTTTGAGGTAACTCTTCTTACCTTGCTTTACTTCGTCATCGGTCAAGCGTGCCATTTGTAAATTTTCGGTTCTATATGTTGGTGGTGTGCTGTTCAACAAAAACAGCGTGTACACACCATCACCATCGTTGTAGCTCGCTTGTTGTACTTCGTATTGACCGTCTGCAAGGTTTGCCGAAACCTGAGAAACTGAGTTTGCACTTTGGTTTCGAGCTTGTGGTGTTGCCTGTGAACTAACTTGGCTAGCTCCACCACCACAACCTACGGTTGTAACACACAACGACAGGGCCAAAACAACGACAGTAAATTTACGCAAAACTTTCATGATTACATTCAGGAGCATATTATAGTCATCCCATTTTGAGCTTAACAAAATTTTACATTCTTTATTCAGTGTGGGCTACCGAACAACGTTTTTAATTAAGAAACCCTAGAAACCCGGTTTCTTTATTGAGAAACCGGGTTTCTCTTTCATTCTAAGAGCATGAGTAGCAAAAGAAGAGGGGGTTGGTTGTAGTATTCTTGCTACCTTTTTCTGGTTAAGGTAAAATTTTGCTGCCTATATCTATATATATAGATTTCTATAATTGCATAATTTAAAATATGTTAATTCCTCAATTAGAAAGATTTTTAACGGAAAAGTTAAGTGAAAATAAAAGACAAAATAGAATATATTTATTATTTTGGTTGATTTTAAGCTTGTGTTTTGCCGCTGTTTATATTGGTTTAGGAATACGGCAAGGTTTTAGTAGTGAGTATGTCATTGGAGATGATGCACGGGAATATCTATCTTGGATGTATCGTTATTTAAACCCAAATTTATTCCCTAATGATTTAATTGCCGATTATTTTCAATCTGTTACACCAATTGGATATGGTGGAATTTATCGGTTGATGATGAGTTTGGGAGTTGATGCAATTGTACTGAGTAAAATTTTACCAATCGTATTAGGGTTAACTACAACAGCTTATGGATTTGCTGTTTGTATGCAAATATTGCCAGTACCTATAGCAGGATTTTTGGCAACTTTAATATTGAATCAAAGTCTTGGTCTTCACGATGACCTTTTCTCCGGTTGTCCTAGAGATTTTACTTACCCGTTATTTTTAGCCTTTTTGTATTATTTAATGCGAGGTTCGGCACCAGGAGTTATAGTAGCGTTTATAATTCAAGCATTGATTTACCCATTAATAGCGTTTATTGAATTGGTAATTTTGTTTTTGCGACTATGGGATTGGCAAAACATGCGTTTTCGCTTTTCGCAACAGAGACAAAGTTATATACTATTTGGCTTTGCTTTGGCTGCTGCGTTGATTACAATTACACCTTATGCTTTGCAGTCCTCACAGTTTGGCCCAACAATTACCGATGCAATGGCATTCACAATGCCAGACTATTTTAGAGGTGGCAGAGTCAGTTATTATAACGATAATATTGTCAGTTTTTGGCTTGATGGTAGAGACAGTGGTCTTTTTGCTTTGCTAAACCCGGTTCAACTTTTGATTGGGCTTTTTTTACCAGTAATACTTGTATACCAGCAAAAATTTTCAACCAAGTTAAAAATAACGAATCAAGTAAAAGTATTATTACAGGTTGTTTTAGCATCTACAGCAATGTTTTTTATTGCTCATGCTTTATCATTTAAGCTGCACTTTCCCAGTCGATATACCCATCACACCTTTAAGATAGTACTTGCAATTGGCGCCGGAGTTGTGTTGAGTGTGTTGTTAGAGACAGCTTTTGATTGGGTAAGACAAACCCAGTCGAGTAAAAGTATAAAACAAATTTTGATATATTTCGTTACTGCGATAGTAGGCGCCGCACTAGTTTTATATCCAACGACTTTAAAAACTTTTCCCAAAACTCTATATGTAGTAGGTAGCGCACCAGCACTATATGAATTTTTACAGAAGCAACCGACCAATAGCTTAGTTGCATCGTTAGCAGAAGAAGCAGACAATATACCGCATGCAGCAAAGCAATCAATTTTAGTAGGTAAAGAATATGCTTTACCTTTCCATACAAAGTATTATGCTCAGTTTAGTCAACGTATGACTGACTTGATTAATGCTCAATATAGTCAAGATATCAGCCAGGTGGTTAATTTTATAGATAAATACCGTGTTAAATATTGGCTTTTAGAGCGTAATGCTTTTGAACCGGATTATATAAGTAAAAATACTTGGATTCAACAGTATCAACCTGCTGCAAAAATAGCTGATTCTAAGCTTTTACAAGGAAGTAATTTTGTTTTGCCTGGGTTGATAAAGTCTTGTGGTGTGGTTGAAACAGGGGATTTGTTTTTGCTGGAGGCTGAATGTATAAAAAAAGGTGGGTAGGGTGGGCAATGCTCACCCTACAGACTTTAGAGGGGAATTAGTTCGGGGTAATGTTGTAATAATTGGTCGTTAGTAAGTTCATCACCGAACTGTGCGGGTGAGAAGTGTACTTGTGCGGCGCGGATTTTATTTTTGTAATGTAAGCTAATTAATGCTTTTAAACCTTCTTTTAATGCTTGGATATTAGATAAGTCGGTTTCAAGCTCAGGTACTTCTCCTTCAAAAGCTGCTGTTAGCATGACAACAACGTTGCGGGTAGCAGGCGCCGATAATGGTTCGTTTGTATTTGGCGAAGTATAATCAGGTTCACTCAGGTAGCGTTGGGCAGAGTCTGTAAATAGTTCGTTGACAAAATCTCCTGCTTCCCCTTCACTCCAAAATACATCGCCTTCGTTAGCTGCGGATGTCCAATATTCATCGTATTGCAGCAAACTCTCGCAAACCCTTACTAGTCCTTCACTTACTGTTTGCATGTCGCCCTCGTTTTGTAAAACGAAGCGCGCGACATCGTTTAATGTACCTAAAATTGGCGCCACTTCTGACCCTGCTAAATGTACAAACAAGCGGCAAACTACATAACGAGTCTTACCCAGCATTCGGTTGAACATAAATACTCCTTTCAAAAACTATCTATTGACCTATATAGTGAAACCCTTTAATAAAATCAATAACTGTACTTACAGAGAAAGGTATAAATTTTACAGCTTCGTCATATTTATCGTCATAAACAGCATCGCTAACATCAGAACGATTGATTAAACGCTTGCCAAAATTAGGGTGTTCATGAACTATAAGATTTTGCGAACTCGAATTTGTTAAAATCACTTGTGTTGGCGCCTGAAAGAAAGAAAGGCGCTGTGTGAGTGCAAGAATATTCTTGACCTGTTTAATTGTATCAGCTTGACGAAGTGCTTCTTCTAGCTGTTGGTTAAAACTTTGAATGCGATGGAATGGGATGGAGGCATCGTTAGATGTATCATCACTCTTCATCATCTCGACTACGGAAATTAAATTTCGCTGGGTACTTTTGGCATCTTGAAAGGGCAAAATTGCAATACAGGCTGTAGGTAATAACAATTCATCGCTATCTATTCGGAATGTAAAAACTGTTCGGCGCCTACTATTTTCTACGCTTGGTGGTTGTTTTAGCTTTAAATACTGCTGGGCAATTTGGAAGTACGCTCCCGATATGGCAAAGTTCGCTTCATGGTCAAGTGGTTTATCAACGATAATGCTAATTGTTGGCGAGGTGGCGTTGAAAAAATCACGCGACCCTTCTGGAGTGAAATATTGAATTATCGAAGAGTCTCCTGTTGGGCTTAAATCAATCCACTCGCAAATTATGCCATCTGTTTTTAATCCAAATCGAGTAGTAGCATAAAGTTTTGCGCCCGTCAATGTTGCACCCGTTAAATCAGCGCTTACCCATTCGGCTTTAATTAATTTCGCGCTCGTTAAATTCGCATGAACTAAACTGGCACCTGTTAAATTGGCGTTACTAAGATTGGCGTTATTTAGGTTTGCACCACTCAATTTTGCACCGCTTAAATCTGCCCAACTTAAGTCTGTATCCGATAAATCTACCCAACGGAGGTTGGCGCCGCTAAGGCAGGCACCACTCAGATTTGCTCGACTGAGGTTAGCTTGCCGAAGTTCAGCATCACGAAGATTGGCGCCACTTAAGTCGGTGCGACATAAATCACTATTAATTAAATTTACTTGTTCTAAATTTGCTCCTGTTAAAAAACCACCTCTAAGACAAACATCACTCATATTTGCTCGACTGAGGTTTGCTTGTCGCAATGTCGCTTCGCGAAGGTCAGCGTTTTTGAGATTCGCTTGCACTAGATCGGTATGGCTAAGATTCGCGCGAATTAATTCGGTACGAACTAGCGAAGCTTTACGAAGTATGGCATGACTAAGGTCAGCGCGAATCAAATTTGCAACATTAAGGCTAGCACCTTTAAGGTCAGTACCCATTAAATGGGCGCCGCTAAGTCTCGCAACATTTAATTTGGCGTACCTCAAATTGGCGGTATTAAGATTGGCGCCTGATAAATTAACGACACTTAAGTTTGCTTGGCTCAAGTTGACACCGTTGAGTTTTGCACCGCTTAAGTTTGCTTCGCTGAGGTCAACACCGCTAAAGTCTCGCACCCCCATAGCATATTTTTCTAGGAACTCCTCTGCCTTCATTCGCGCTACCCTTAAATTGCCAACTTACTTTTTTTATAACTTGTGAATATCGGTATATTAGGACTTGGATTAATTGGTGGCTCCTTGGGTTTAGATTTACGAGCTTGCGGACATCATGTAATTGGTGTGTCGCGACGTGCTTCAACTATAGAGACAGCAGTTGCCATCGGTTGTGTTGACTCTTCGTCAGTTGACATTGATGTACTTGGCGCCGCAGAGGTGGTATTTATATGTACACCTCTTGGGCTTATTGTGCCCAGTATTGAGCAATTGATAACGGTATTGCCAAAATCTACTGTTTTAACGGATGTCGGGTCAGTAAAAACACCGATAGTTGAAGCAGCATCAACATTATGGTCTAATTTCGTTGGTGGACATCCAATGGCAGGAACGGCTGATAGTGGTATTGAAGCAGCCTTAAAAAATTTATTCGTACAAAGACCATATGTGTTAACACCAACCGAAGCAACACCTGCGTCAGCTGTTGAGGTGGTATCTGAATTAGTAAAACAATTAAACTCCAATATTTACTACTGCGCTCCAGAACAGCACGACCGAGCGGTTAGTTGGATTTCTCATTTACCTGTAATGGTAAGTGCTTCCTTAATAGCGTCATGTATGGAAGAAACAGATAATCAAGTTTTACAACTAGCGCAAAACTTAGCAAGCTCTGGTTTTAAAGATACAAGTCGTGTTGGTGGGGGTAATCCCGAATTAGGCGTAATGATGGCAAAATATAATCGTGAAGCTTTATTAACATCAATGCATCAATATCGCCACAAGTTTGATGAAATTATTAATTTAATCGAGCAAGAAAATTGGGAGAGCTTAGAAAATATATTAAAGTCTAATCAAAACAGGCGCCCAGACTTTTTGTAAATATTAAGATACTGGCAACGGATATAACGGATGTAACGGATGGGAAAATATCAATTGTAAAATGAGATAAAGAACTCTTTGTGAATAGAGGGAACGGGAAATGGTGTTACAAACTGAAAAACGTTATTATACTCTAGAGGAATATTTAGAGCTTGAGTCAGTGGAATTTTAAATTAGCTTTAAAGATATTTACACACGGGTTGATTTTAATTTGGTTGAAGAATGATTAATTAGTTAATTGTTCTTGTGATGGTGGTATTCTGATAATAAATGTTGTGCCTTCACCTGGCGCCGAAAGGCATTGTATAGAGCCATTATGCTTTTGGGTAATTATTTGATGACAAATAGATAAACCCATACCTGTACCTTTACCGACTGGTTTAGTGGTAAAGAAAGGGTCGAATATTTTAGCTAATGCTTCTTTAGGGATTCCAACTCCGTTATCAGAAATGCAAATAGCTATGTTATCATTGTTTGTAAGTTCAGTGGCGATGTATATTGTCGGTTTATTATTTATCGAGTTGTTTACTAGTGATGCGTTGGTAATTAAAGATTTATCAAATGCATCAATTGCGTTAGTTAGAAGATTTAAAAATACTTGATTTAACTGTCCTGCATAACATTCAATTAAAGGTAAATCACCATACTCTTTAACTACTTCAATATGGAGACGATTGTTTTGTTTGAAACGATGCTCTAATATCATTAAAGAACTATCGATTCCTTCGTGTATATTAACTTTTTTATACTCGGCTTCGTCCATTCGGGAAAAATTCCGTAGCGAAAGGACTATTTTTTTGATACGGTCTGCCCCAATTTTGATAGATTGAAGTAATTTGGGCAAATCCTCCATAATGTATTCTAATTCAGTAGCTTCAATTTGAGGTATACTTTGATTATTTATAATTGAATTATTTAAATTTTCTTGATAAGCGGCAATTAAGTTAAATAAATATTGAACATATTCACGCGCAGGTTCAATATTCCCATATATAAAACTAATCGGGTTATTGATTTCATGTGCAATTCCTGCTACGAGTTGTCCTAAAGATGACATTTTCTCATTATGAATAAATTGGGTTTGTGTACGCTGTATTTCTTGAAGTGCATTTGCTAATTCTTGTGATTGTTGTTTTATTTTTTCTTGTGCTAGTTTTTGCTCGGTAATATCAATAAATATCCCGTTGTACAATGCATATCTAGTTTTTTCTCTAACTGGTTCAGATTGACCGTAAATCCACTTTTGCTTACCAGAGCGAGTAATAATTCTAAACTCACTAACCCAAGGTGCATTTTGATGTATAGCAGAATTTATCGAAAATATTAATGAAGTAAAATCTTCTGGATGAATCAAAGATAAAATAGGGTCATTCCCTTCTACCAAGTCGGATTCATCTAATTCAAAAATTATTTTTGCTTTAGAACTTAAATAGTTAAAATGCGCTTGTCCAGTTTTTAAGTCAAACTCATACTGATAAATTGTTCCAGGTACTAAGCTATTGATATTAATCAGACGCTGTTCTCGTTCTCTCAATGCAATTTCTGCTTGCTTACGCTCGCTAATATCACGCATCACTGCTAAAAGGTGAGGTTTTCCACTATAAATACATCTACTAGCATTAACTTCCACATCAAAATTAGTACCGTCTTTACGTATATCAACAGCTTGACACCTATAATCATTTCCATTTCTAACAGTTTCCAGAAATTGCTCAAATTGATGCTGGGAGTCAGGATGAATGTATGCTGTTGGTGGTAATTGGATAAATTCGTCGTATGAATAACCGTGCATTTTACAAGTTGCAGGATTAACTTCTACTAAATTTGCTGTTTCCATATCAAAAATTAATATTCCGTCGGTGACAGCTTCAAAAATATTACGGTATTCTATAGCTTTTTTTTCTAATGCTTTTTTCGTTGCCATTTCGACTGTGACATCACGTGAAATACCCACAGTCATCACAACTTCGTCCTGAAGGTTGCGTACAGCAGATTTTGTGGTATTCAAGACACGAACTTTTTTATCATGTCTTAATGCGCGTTCTTTGGGAATAACTAGAGTTTGTCCGGTTTTAAAAACATATTGGTCGTCTTTTATGTATTTTTGCGTATGTTCTGGTTCATCAAAAGGTATATCAGTAATACCTTGTAACTCATCTTTGGTCATGCCATAAAATTCACAAAATGCTTTATTCGCCCATATAATTTGTGAATCGGCGCCTTTAATTAGAACCAAGTCATTGATAGCGTCTAATATTTGATGATATGTACTTTCTGTCTGGCGTAGTGCTGCTTCTAACTGCGTTTGCTGTGAGAAGGCGGTTTCTAGCTCAGAAATGCGCGCTTGCAAAGTATTCAATTCATGAAGCAGTTCGGTAGACATAATAACACACTCAAATATTTTTTTGCTATGAAAGCTTATTTATAGAGTGCCCAAGTTTTAAGCAAAATTCACATAATACTGTAAATCTTCATCTGATAAAGCTGGATGGGAGAGGGGAGAGGAAAAAACAGGTTGTTTCAAATAATGAAACGACATAGGGACTTGGACAAAGTATGGCTTAAGGTAGAAGCTAATATACGTATTGCAGTTCATACAGTCTTAATACCCGTGCAACAAAAGCTTCACAACGAGTATCTAGATTGGAAGTACTTCTTCTAAAATATATTGCTTACACCAAATGTTAAACAAAGAACCACACGACCAATATAGTAACGAATCGAATAATCAAACTCCTAACTCCAAGCGTCATCGACTTTGGGGAAGAGCTATTTTTAATCTATCCCTGGTATTAGTCGGGTCAGGTATGACGCTTGCAGGTGGTTATATTGCTGGACAGCAACAAAAAGATGCATCGAACCTTGTTGTTGGGTCAGTGAAAGCTGCTTCTGCTGCCATTGGGGAGTCAAATTTTGTAACCAACGTTGTCAACAAAGTTGGGCCTGCGGTTGTTCGGATAGATTCTGCGCGTACCGTCAAAGCTTCGTTACCTGATGAATTCAATGACCCGTTTTTCCGTCGCTTTTTTGGTGCCCAAGGTCAAATTCCTCAGCAAAAGCGAGTCGAGCGTGGTACCGGTTCAGGGTTTATACTCAGTGCAGATGGTCGCATTTTGACGAATGCCCATGTCATTGACGGCGCCGATACAGTAAAAGTAACGTTAAAAGATGGTCGTAGTTTTCAAGGTAAAGTTATTGGTAAAGACGAATTAACTGATGTTGCGGTTGTAAAGATTCAGGCAAACAACTTACCAACAGTAACAATTGGAAATTCCGACCAACTGCAACCTGGTGAATCAGCTATTGCCATTGGTAATCCCCTTGGTTTGGATAATACAGTTACTACAGGGGTAATTAGTGCTACTGGTCGTAGTAGTAATTCAATTGGCGCCCAAGATAAGCGTGTCAGTTACATTCAAACCGATGCAGCAATTAACCCAGGTAACTCAGGTGGTCCATTGCTCAACTCTAGGGGTGAAGTTGTTGGAATGAATACCGCTATTATACAAGGAGCGCAAGGTTTAGGATTTGCAATTCCAATTGGCACAGCACAGCGCATCTCCAACCAATTAATTGCAACAGGTAAAGTTCAACATCCTTACTTGGGTATTCAAATGCAAGCTTTGAGCCAGGAGTTGAAAGAAAATATTAACTCTGACCCAAATAGCGGTTTAAATGTTGACAGTGATAAAGGTGTTTTGGTACGTCGTGTAGTTCCCAACTCTCCCGCAGCACAAGCAGGAATTCGTGCAGGTGACATTATTCAAAAACTCAATGGTCAACCCGTCGCTGATGCATCGAGCGTTCAAAAAGTCGTCGAAGATACCAAAATTGGCGCCGATTTACGTATGGATGTACGTCGCAACGGTCAAAATGTAGTTATTTCTGTTCGTCCTGGAGCTTTTCCAACTCAAGCACAACCACAATAACACAATGATGTAAAGACGTTACATGTAACGTCTCTACATCATTGTGATTTTGAATACTTTGAAACCCTAGAATAGCTCAATATGTCCAGGTGAATGAGATAAGTAAATCTCATAGCTGGCATTAGTTTTTTATTGTCAAGTACTCTTGCTAAATTGTTACAAAAGTTTTAATATCTTAACAAAAGAAACCCGGTTTTTGTCATAAACCGGGTTTCTAAGGTTTTAAGTTGTAAATATAGTAAAAGCTTTATTGATTATTACATTTTCTCCCAATCTCCTCGATTCACTCAAAGAATCGAGGTTTTTTGTGTATTTCAAAGAAACCCAGTTTCTAGGGTTTCTAAAATTTGAGGTTTTTTGAAGCGCTATGTATCGCAAAATTGTATTCTTTTAAGGTAAATAAATCTAAGCTTTATAGCATACCAGTAGGGTTACAAATAATATTAAATGGGTGGTGTGCGTTATACGGGGCAAAATCTAAAACGAAGTGTAAAGCGGAAATTGCTAATTCAGGTATAGTGATAAGCTTAAAGCAAGAAGGGCACCTGCAACAGGAACAGCTGTGCCAAACTCTAATCTACGCTTTTTGAGAATCTCAATCACAGAAATTGGAATGATGAGGGGCCACAGAATAGTAGTGATACAGCACATAACGAAAGATAAAAAAGTGTCTTCTACAGACGAACTGGGATGACGCAATGCAAATATTATCCAATTAAAGAAAAAACAGAAGGTCACTAGCACATAACTAATAACCATAATCAGTTCAGTTTTGTTCACCGTGGACTCTCCTTAATATTGTGGTATTGACATCAGACAGAAGGCTAAATTAGCTGTATAGAACATATACGCGCTTATTGAGTAGATGTTAATTGAATTCTTGAGACTAATAAATCAGTACATTCACTTATTTTTAAATCACTATACATCAATCAACAATTATACTTGTTGACTTATTTTTACTTCACTAACTTTTAGTCTAAAATTTACAAGACCAAAGTGTAGATATCATCATCTGGTTAGTTTTGGATAATAATCTGTCAAATTCTTACGTACAAAGACTTATATCGCCAAAAATACTTCATACTAGCTTTACATTTCATTTAAAAGAACCTGTATAATTTGTATTATTTTTTTCAAAAAAAATAGTAATAACATGTAGTTACTGAATACTGTCTTCGTAAATAAAGAGACTAGACAGGATGAAAATAATAGTTATAATCGCATCCTTACAGGTTATTAAAGATATTTTTTTCCTTGTCTGAAATGATTAGTAATGCTTATACATGCAGTGTGTGTAGTGTTACCTTAGTTACCAATTACACAAAACAAACACTATCAAGCAATTAACTTGATAGTAGGTTATGTAGAAATATTGCGAGAATTTAAAGATTTTAAGTTTTTTATGGTGTAGATAAGAAATCGCGGTTAGCTTTGAAGAAAGAAATTTTGACTTACAAAAATTTTGTTATTTGTTACCTACTATACATCTATGAATTCTTGTCCCTGTTGTTCTGACAGACTTTTGCGACACGTCCGAAAGACTGAAGTTTACTGGTTCTGTCGTAACTGTCGCCAAGTTATGCCTGTGCTAATCTGGAAAAAACACGCATCTTCACTCGAATCTGTAAAAACTATAACTAGCTAGTTTAGTTAATTTAAGATGCTTCGCTTTCTAGAACAGCTTTGGCTTTGAGAAGTTGGTGACGGTGTTCGTCGCTAAGAGTTGGGTATTCTAAGTCGAGTTGTTTGAGCTTGCTACAAATAATATCGGCAACTGCAAGACGTGCAAACCACTTGTGATTGCTTGGGATAATATACCAAGGCGCCCAGTCAGTACTAGTATGATTGAATACGTCCTCGTAAGCTTCCATATAATCGTCCCAATATGCGCGTTCTTCAACGTCGCTCATAGAAAACTTCCAATTTTTTTCAGGCAATTCAATTCGCCGCAAAAACCGCCTTTTTTGTTCAGATTTTGATATATTTAGAAAAAATTTGAGAATAACAATACCATTGTTTGTCAAGTATTTTTCATAATTATTAATATCCTCAAATCGCTGTTTCCATATTTTTTTACCTGGTGAATGAGGCAAACGCTCGTTTAGCAGAATATGAGGATGAACACGAGCAATTAGTACTTCTTCGTAATACGAACGATTAAAAATACCAATTCTACCGCGTTCGGGTAGAGCTTTTGTACTGCGCCATAAAAAATCATGGTCTAATTCTTCTGTACTTGGAGACTTAAAGCTGTAAACTTGACACCCTTGAGGATTAATTCCTGACATCACATGTTTTATTGTGCTGTCTTTGCCTGCTGCGTCCATTGCTTGGAATATTATTAATAGAGCGTATTGGTCATGAGCATAGAGAATATCTTGGTATTTTCCTATTCGCTCGATACCTACTCGTAGTTTTTCCGAAGCATCGGTTTTATCTCCATATTGCGCTGTGTATTCAGGGTCATAATCTTTGAGAGAAAACTTGGCGCCTGGTTTTGCAATAAAATTATCGTGGTTCATATTATGCCTCCTAGTGGGTCAGGTTTACATATGCCTAATTCTTGTAACTTAATTTTTACATCATCCCACTCGGCGCCGCAGTAATAGTACTTTTTATCGAGAATATTCGCTATATAATAACCTTGCTTACCACCATTGATACGAAACAACTCAATGGCAATCTTTTTAGTCGAAGTACCAAAAGCTGCAAGTAAAGCTTCGTGAGACAACCAAGGTGCGTTAAATAAATTTAAAAATGGTTTCCCTTTACCAAAAGCCCAACCGTCATTTCGACGTTCAACAATTCGATAGTAAACTGGGTAATACACAGTATCTGAATCTGACATTGTTTATATTTGAGTTTATTTAGCAATATATTAAAATGAAGGAAGCCCCTAGAGTATTATTCTAGGGACATAGGCCGATTAAGTTAGATTAGTTACGGTCGTCTTGGGACTCGTCATGTGGTTCATCTACCACATCGTCAATATCGTTTTTCACGACTTCCGAGTTAACGAGGTATATCTCGTCATCGACTTTATTACGCTTTTCCCATTGACCAAGTAAAGTGCGAATAAAGATTTTGACGGGATTCCAAAACCCTCGATGACCGTTACCATTTTGTTTCAAATTATTACCTCCTTTTTTTACTACTGGGGACTATATTTGTGTCCCCATAATTATTTTATTACAAAAAAATGTGCTTAATCTACTATTCTTTTATAAATTTAATACTTCTTATTTATTGCATATTTTACAGCTTTGTTTGTCTTTTTACAAGTATATAATTTTATAGTAAATTATATATTAGCGTGAACAAAATGATTATCTTTATCTATAGTTATAGCAATTTGATGACCTGCAAATAAATCATTATCATCGTAGTAAAATGTAATTTCACCATTTGGATAAAATACCAAACAATTTAAGACCATTAATTCTTTGAAAGCTTGAGATGAGACTGGCTCTTCATCTTCTTCTAACCATGAATTATTTTTGAGTTTCAATAGCTGTTCAACAGCGTACTGTTTTGTAACCTCAATATAGTGTGTTAACTGAGGCAAAATATCTACTGCTTTGTTTAAGGAGCCTTCTGTTGAAGTTTCACCGTCTGACTCAAGAATAAGCCGAATAGACACTTCCCCTAAATTAATTTCTTCTTTATAGCAATCCAATTCAGCGTTATAAAACAAATTACCAAGAACTGGGCTGTTAATCTGCAAATTACTCATTGATTTAAAAAATAATTTTATTGGCAATTTTTTTTTTTACTTTTTCCTGAATTATTTTTTTAACTTGTTCAATTTCAGCCTAAGATGTTGGAAATGCAAATATTTCTTGCGGTGCCTCTTTAGTAAAGCGGTCAACAAAGGCATAAAAAAGAGTTATAAGTTTACTTTAGAACAAAGTGAGAATATTGAAGATGCTTCTAACTGGACATTACACAGGGCGGGCAAGGATGCCCGCTCCACAAGATTATTTATCTTATAAGATGTGTTTAGATTATAAGATGGTTAGATTATGTTTGCTACTGCTGCGTATTTGGTAGCTAAATCTGCTGGCGCCATTGTTTCGTATGGTTCAAATGGTTGGTGAATCCACGGATTGTCGGCTAGGTAGTCAACGTAGTAATCTGGTTCAATTACTGAGCAGGCTTTATACCAAAGTACGGCGGTACGAATATCTTCGATTAGAGTTGCGCTATATTGTTTAAGCCAAGGGATGGTTTCTTTGAGGGTAACGCCTGAATCAACTAAATCGTCAACTAGTAGAATCCGCGAGCCTAAGGTATCGGTTGTCATTGCTAAATGTTGGGAAAAGATTAAGTTCCCCCTTTCTTGCTTGCCCGTGCCGCTGTAAGATGATGTAGCGAAAATTGCTAGGGGCTTGTCGTAAATGCGTGAGAGGATATCTCCAACTCTAAGTCCTCCGCGTGCTAGACAAATAATTTGGTTGAATTCCCAGCCAGACTGATAAATCTTAGCCGCGAGTAGTTCGATTTTTTGGTGGTAATCTGACCAAGAAACGTAAAGGTCTGGCATAAACAACCTGGTGATAGCTAATAATACTAATTGTCGAGCTTTGACTATCTTATTATGAGTGCGAAGATTTATGAAGGATTCTGATTTAGATTATATGAGGAGCAAGGCTGGTGAGAAGCTGAATGTTAGTACTAAGCTAGCTTACGGCGCCGGAGATTTGGGTCCAGCGATTACTGCGAATATCTCGGTTTTTTTCTTGCTGGTTTTTTTTACTAACGTTGCGGGTATTCCGGCGGGGATGGCTGGCAGTATTTTGATGATAGGGAAAATTTGGGATGCTATAAACGACCCATTTGTTGGATATTTGACAGATAAGACGAAATCAAAGCGGTGGGGGCGCCGTTTACCTTGGTTGCTTTATGGTGCAATTCCGTTTGGAATATTTTTCTTTCTACAATGGATAGTACCACGGTTTGGTAGTGGTGAGAATAATACTTGGGGTTTGTTTTGGTACTATGTGGCAATAGGGATATGTTCGCAGGTGTTTTACACGGTTGTGAATTTGCCATATACAGCGATGACGCCTGAACTGACTCAAGATTATGATGAGCGCACAGGCTTGAATAGTTATCGATTTGCGTTTTCAATTGGCGGTAGTATTTTTTCATTAATATTGGCAAGAATTATTTTTGGCGCCGTTCCAGACCGTCAGATGCAGTATGTTGTTCTAGCTGCGATATGTGGAGTGATTTCTGTAGCTTCTTTATATTGGTGTGTGTTTGGAACACGTAAACGGGTTTTGGCTTTTGAAGCAAAGCGTATTCAAACCGAAGAAGAATCTGCTTTTTCAATAAAAGAGCAGCTAACAGCAGTTTTTACTAATATTCCTTTTTTATATGTAATTGGTATATATCTTTTTTCCTGGCTTGCCGTGCAAATCACTGCCAGCATTATTCCCTATTTTGTTGTTGAGTGTATGGGTTTGAAAGAATCTGATGTACCAACGGTAATGATAGGGGTACAGGGTACTGCTTTACTAATGTTATTTGTATGGAGTGCTTTGAGTAAGCGTGTTGGTAAAAAAATCGTTTACTTTTCGGGGATGACTTTGTGGATATTAGCAGCAGCAGGATTATATTTTTTACAGCCTGGTCAAATTGGGTTAATGTACGTTTTGGCGGTAATGGCAGGGTTTGGTGTTTCCACAGCATATCTTGTTCCTTGGTCGATGATTCCTGATGTGATTGAACTCGATGAACTTCAAACAGGACAGCGACGTGAGGGAATTTTCTATGGTTTTATGGTGTTATTGCAAAAATTTGGGTTAGCATTTGGTTTATTTGTTGTGGGTTTGTCGCTCGAAGCGTCTGGTTTTAAAGCAGCAACTGCTGGAAGTGGCGCCTTACCAGTTCAACCAGAGTCAGCACTTCAAGCTATACGCATCGCGGTTGGTCCCCTGCCATTAGTTTCACTAATATTAGGTTTGGTTTTAACTTACTTCTACCCCATCACGCGCGAAATGCACGCCGAAATATTATTAAAGTTAAAACAGCGTCAAGAAGCAAAAGAGAATTAATATATGCCAAACCCAGAATATTGGGAACAAAAGTACCAAGAACAAAATACTCGTTGGGATATTGGAGAAGCGGCGCCGCCATTTGTTAGTCTTTTATCTTCAGGTTCGGCACCTTTACCTGGACGTATTGCAGTACTAGGATGCGGGCGCGGTTATGATGCGGTACTATTTGCCAAACATGGTTTTGAAGTTACTGGGTTTGACTTTGCAACTTCCGCAATTGTGGAAGCGTCAAATATTGCTAAGTCAGCAAATTGTGACATTCAGTTTTTACAACGTGATATTTTTGATTTACCTGCATATTTTATAGGTTACTTTGACTATATTCTTGAACATACCTGTTTTTGTGCCATTGATATAGAACGGCGCCTTTCTTATGTAGAAGTTGCAAGTTCCATACTTAAGCCACATGGTCAACTAATTGGGTTATTTTTTACACATAATCGTCCTGATGGACCTCCGTTTGGCGCCACTCCAGAGGAAATTAGAGAATATTTTCAGGATAATTTTAAGATTCATTATTTAAATCCAGTGACGAATTCAGTGCCATCGCGTCAAGGGGAGGAGCATTTGGGACTGTTTGAATTGAATAAATGACGGTTATCTCTCTACTCTAAGCGGAAAAATACACCTTTCCTGACATGAAACAAATTGCAATAATATTTATGATTCTAGAATACTAGAATCATAAATATTAAGTAGCAAAAGCGCTGTAAATAATAGATGGCTACTCCTAGTTTAGACGAACTATCTGCCCAGCTAGAAAGCTCTAGCTTACGTGACCGCATGGTTGCCCTTGCAAATTTGCGCGATGTTTCTGCTGAGGAAGCAGTACCCTTGATTAAGAAGGTGTTGAATGATGAATCGCTGCAAATTCGAGCGATGGCAGTTTTTGCACTTGGTATCAAGCAAACTGCTGAATCGTATCCAATTTTGGTAAATATCGTTGAAAACGACCCCGACTATAGTATTCGCGCTGATGCGGCAGGCGCCTTGGGATACTTAGAAGACAAACGCGCGTTTGAAGTGTTGGTACGGGTGTTTTATGAAGAGACTAATTGGTTAGTGAGATTTAGCGCTGCTGTAGCATTGGGTAATTTAAAAGACCCGCGCGCACGTGAAGCATTAATTAGCGCGTTAGATGGGCCAGAAGTAGTATTGCAGCAAGCGGCAATAGCTGCGCTTGGTGAAATTAAAGATGTAACCGCAGTAGATGAAATACTTCGCTTTGCTCAAGCGGAAGATTGGTTAGTGCGTCAGCGACTAGCAGAAGCTTTAGGAAATCTTCCTAGTCCAAAAAGCGTTTCAGCATTGAAATATCTTGAAAAAGACAGTCATTATCACGTTTCTGAGTCTGCTAAAATTTCTTTAAAACGCCTAGAAGAAGCAGGTTATCCAGTTTAAAGAAGTACACTCGTTGTAAGCACTCGTTGTAAGCACTCGTTGTAAGCACTTCAGTGCTTTCCCCATAAAGACTGAAGTTTTTACTACCTTAATGCTCAATAATAAAAACTAGAAGATAAGGACTAAAGTCCTTAATACGAACATCATTTAATTAAGGCGTTATCAACAATGAATATTCAAGACTTTTTTGAATTAAGTGCCGGAAAATGGTTTGCCCATCGTACTGTTCAAGACTTAGGCGCCAATAAAGCAAACGAAGCTAAATCAGAAATTGTTATAGAAAAATTACCAGCAACTCACTCTGATGTAGTGAAACTTTGCGAAGTTTTACAAGTAAACTCCAATTCTTCTGTTGTTGCAGCTAAGGTTAATTGGAATGATACAACTAAACTGAACGAAAAAAACGTAGGTACAACAGTTTTAGTTTTAGTTCCTGGCAATAATGCTGATGAGGGTAAGCTGTTACGTCAGGTTAGTAACGAAGATAAACCTTCGCTAGGTCAATATAAATTAGGTGAAGATAAAGCATTATCTCTATCCTTTGAATCTGGCACAACTTCTTATGAAGAACGTTTGTGGTTTGCTAGCGATAATCTGAGAATGCGCGTTAATGTCATTAAACAAGCGGGTGGTGTAAATACTACCTCTTTCACTACCGAAATACGTATGGGTGTTCCTCCTGTTAAGGAATCGAAAACTGCAAGTTCAGCAAACCCTAGTTAAAGATGATCCACCAACCCCCCGTGAGTTCGGGGGGCTAAAAATAGCTTTGTTTCCCCTTACCTTAAACCTTGCTGTTGCAATAAATTCCCTGCCCAAGCTGTATCAGTTTTAGATAATTTCGGCGCCGGGTCGCTGGTATAATCTATTGCTACATAAAAACCTGCTCGGTCATAGATTTGATTTATTAATAATTGTAAATCTACTAACGGTTCATTATCACCTGCACGTAAAGGTAATGGAAATTGAGGAATAGCTTCTTGAAGTTCAAAAGGGTATAACTCAGCTTTTGGACGGTAATTACTACGACTAACTAAAATGCGGTAGCTACTAGGAATCTCTTTACCACTTATTGGCATTGGCTTTCCACTTCTTAACAAGTCAATTTCAACAAGATGAGTTGCACTGCCTAAGATTTTCTGACGTTTGTTTTCATATGCAATTCGTCCTTCTTTAGAGAGTTTATTTTTTGGTGAAAGAAGCTCAATAACAGTAATCACTTCACCAGTTCCTACTTCTCTAACTTCTAAATATCCCTCCATTACTTCTTCAGCTATGGGAATATTTACATTTATAATATTTATAGGTTTATTTGGCGCCGATACGACTGATAAAGATTCTTTGTTTAATTGATATACTCGCTTTTCAATGGCAACTCGGTATTTAAGCAGTACTTGTGGGGAAATAGCATCAGAGATTGCCACTATTAAACGACTGTGGACTTCTGGCCACAGGTCACTATTCTCAAGATAAGGATTCATTCCAGGGAATGGAGAAACCATAAGTATTTATTTTAAATTTTTCTTAAATCAATTGTAATTTAATCAGCGTAAACCTTGCTGGCGCAATAAATTATCTGCCCAAGTTTCATCTGCCTGAGATAATTCAGGTATTGGCTTACGTGTATAATCTATTCTCATATCTAAACCGGCTCGGTCATAAACTTCTTGTATTAAAGTTTGTAAATCTAATAATGGTTCGGTATCTCCTTGACGTAAAGGTAAAGAAAAAGCTGGTATTGGTTCGGTTAGTTCAAACGGGTATAATTCAGCTTTAGGACGGTAATCGCTACGACTTACCAAAATTCGGTAGTTACTGTTAATAAATCTACCCACCATTGGCATGGGTTTTCCACCTCGTAGCAAGTCAATTTCGACAAGATGAGTTTCGCTACTTAATACTTTTTGACGTTTAGTTTCGTAAGCTTTTCGTCCATCTCCTACGCGCTTATTCTTTGGAGAGAGAATTTCTATTGTTGTTACAACTTCGCCTGTTTCAACTTCTCGTACTTCTAGATACCCTTCTCTTTCTTCCTCTGGCATTGGAATTGATACGGTTACAGGTAATCGTGGGGGTGAAGCAACTGCCACGACGGTCGAGGTAACTGCGTCATTAGAGTCAGTTTTGGAACGTCCCACAGACACATCCGGTATTCCGACTAAAACTGTTTCTTCTCCAGTAGTTTGATAAACACGCTTTTCTATAGCCACGATGTATTTAGGACGCAATTGACGAACTAATTCATCAGCAATAAGCGTGATTAACCGAACATGGACTTCTGACCAAAGGTCGGGGTTTTCGAGATAGGGATTCATTCCCGGAAATGGAGAAAGCATATGGTTACGCTGGATGAACGATGTAAAATGACAGGCGCCATTCAAAATAATCGTAGCAAGATGTGAGCCTCCGACTGGCGCCCTTCGCGCTCCAGTAAAATATAGGACTTGCACATCTTTCTGAAACCCTTGCTATATATAGGATTTTAGAATGTGCAAGTTAGGAGTTAAGCAACGTTTTCTTAAATCAATTGTAATTTAATCAACGTAAACCTTGCTGGCGTAATAAATTATCTACCCAAGTTTCATCAGCTTCAGATAATTCAGGTATAGGTTTACGTGTATAATTTATAGCCATGTCTAAGCCTGCACGATCATAAACTTCTTGTATTAAAGTTTGTAAATTTAATAATGGTTCAGTATCACCTTGACGTAAAGGTAATGGAAAAGATGGTATTGGTTCAGTTAGTTCAAATGGGTATAATTCAGCTTTAGGACGGTAATCGCTACGACTTACCAAAATTCGGTAGCTAGTGTTAATAAACCTACCTACTATTGGCATTGGTTTTCCACCTCGTAGCAAATCAATTTCAACAAGATGAGTATCGCTACTTAATACTTTTTGACGTTTAGTTTCGTAAGCTTTTCGTCCATCTCCCGCGCGCTTGTTCTTTGGAGAGAGAATTTCTATTGTTGTTACAACTGCTCCGGTTTCAACTTCTCGTACTTCCAGGTATCCTTCTCTTTCTTCCTCTGGCATTGGAATTGTTACAGTTACAGGTTTTGCTGGAGGTGAAGCAAGTGCTACAGTCGAAGCGGTTTTGTCATTAGAGTCGGTTTTGGAACGTGCTACAGACACATCCGGTATTCCTACTAAAACAGTTTCTTCTCCAACCGTTTGATAGACACGCTTTTCTATAGCTACCCGATATTTAGGACGTAGATGAGGAACTAAGCTATAAGCCATGAGTGCAATTAACCCGTGATGGACTTCTGCCCAAAGGTCAGGGTTTTCGAGGTAGGGATTCATTCCCGGAAATGGAGAAAGCATATGGTTACGCTGGATGAACGATGTAAAATGACAGGCGCCCTGTGAACTGTCACTAAACAATCGTACCAACTTTTCCAAATTATTAAAGACCCAAAAGTCGTACAAAGACGTTTGGTAATGGCAAGACGATGAGTATTAGTAAAGCTATTGAAAGAATTCCTAAAATGTCACGCTGGTTATTAAGTTCTGTTACATCGTTTAATGCTGGCTCGTCAATTAAAGGTACAAATATCAAAATGATTGCCCACAGTAAAAACCCTGGTTGTACCAATGCCAGTAATAACAGTAAGAAACGCGCGATTTGACCGATAATAATGGCGTTTTTTTGTCCAAACATGGCGTGGATAATATGACCACCATCAAGTTGACCTACTGGTACTAAATTTAATGCTGTTACTACTAAACCTAATAACCCAGCAAATGCAACTGGATGTAAATCAATCGCCGTTTTGGTAATTAATTGATTGCCTAAGACTAATTTTGATATTAATGCTAGCAGTATTGAGTATCTGGGGTTGAGAGAATCTGGGTTAAATAATCCTGATTGTTCGGTTAAAGGAATAATCGTTGAATTTGCTAATCCCCACGCGAGTATTGGTAAAGTCGCGATAAAGCCAGCTAATGGCCCAGCAACACTAGTATCAAATAATGCTTTGCGGTTCGGAACTGGACTCCGCATTTGAATAAAGGCGCCAAAAGTTCCTAAAAATAGTGGCATTGGTATAAAGTATGGTAGTGTCGCACGAATTTTGTAGCGTCTGGCTGTAATGTAGTGACCTAATTCGTGAATTCCCAATATTGTTAATAATGCTAGAGCGTAAGGTAATCCTTGTAACAATACACCCGAATTTTGTCTTAGTTGTTGTGCTTCAACTCCAGCAATTCTTGCTCCTACCAAAGTAGTTGTCATTAGGGTTGCAAATAGTAAACCTAACGCTAATCCAGGTCGTGTTAATTTTTCGGAACTATTCTGATATTTAGCTAATTGAGTGTTAGGGACTAATACAAATATTGGTTTTCCGTTAAAACCTTCTTGAAGCATTACTAAAAAACGGTCGCCAAATTCCGCTTCGACGTTTTCTTTAATTTGTGAGTAAGCCAAGGTTGCATCTGTCCGCAGTTGACCTTTACAAATCACTGCTTGTGGTCGATATTCTATATCTTGAAGGTAATATAACGACCAAGGAAAACAATTTCTTAATTGAGCTTCTTCGTCTGGTTTAATTGGACGTACTGATACAGACGATTCTGCTACTTGATGAATAGCTAATTGAGGTTGAGGTGTTGCTGATTGAGTTTGGGTGACTTCACTCGGACGGCGCCCTATTTGAAATAATACCCAGTATAAAATAGGGCTAATTACCAAAGGAGCAATCATTAATGCCCTAGGTGGACGGACTTGTACACCATACACAGCAGACCATGCAGTCCAAATGAGTGGTGGCGCCATTAGTACCAACCATAACAGCCAAACAGGTGTTCTGGTAATTCGGGCAACACTGCGCTGCACCATGAAATAAGTAATTATTCCCAGTAAAACGAGAAACCAAAATGTCATCTTATTTTTATATATTTTGAATCGTTATAACCTGATAAAAGCAACATTTACACAAACACTCCTCTTAAAATAAGTTCTTCCCATGTCTCAAGAGAATCAAGACAAAAACCAAACAGTCAAGCAACCACGGGTTATACTTGATACCATTTATGCCTTTGCACCGAATCGGGACACTTTGGGAGGAACTGCTTACCTCATTGTAAGAAATGAAGGTAACATATTAGTCGATTGTCCAGCGAAGGATGATACAAACCAGGATTTTATCAAAGCACATGGTGGGGTACGTTGGCTATTTATTACTCACCGCACAGCGATTGGTAAAACTGCTGAACTAAAACTTGCGCTTAACTGCGAAGTCATTATCCAAGAACAAGAAGCTTATTTGTTACCTGAAGTAGAATTAACTACTTTTAATCAAGAGTTAAGCTTGGACTCAACCTTGCAGTTGATTTGGACACCTGGACATTCTCCTGGTTCCTCTTGTCTCTACTATAGCGATTTTGGAGGGATATTATTTTCTGGGCGCCATATACTTCCTGACGGTTCGGGTAAACCAATGCCATTGCGAACCGCTAAAACTTTTCATTGGAAACGTCAACTCAAAAGTTTACAGTTACTATTGGAACGTTTCTCCCCTGATACACTGCAATACTTATGTCCTGGTGCAAATACAGGGTTCCTTCGAGGTAAAGGAATTATCGATAATGCCTACAATCAAATTAGTGATGGGATGCACGAATTTTTGTAGAGACGTTACATGTAACGTCTCTACGACAGGAAATACTACGCTGCTCCTACGACGACGTTTTGTTGTTGTAGAAGATTTAATGCTGCTTGGTATTGAGCATCATCCTTGGTTGCTACTTGGTCGCGTGTTAAGGGTTGAGAACTCACTACCTTGTCAGGTTTTATACCAATTTTATTAATATCATGGTGTTGCGGTGTTTCGTATTTGGCAATGGTTACTGCCAACCCGGAACCGTCGGAAAGTTCAAATAGTGATTGAATTAAGCCTTTTCCAAAGGTTGTTTCACCTACTAGTGTTGCTCGACCGTTGTCTTGTAAGGCGCCTGCTAAAATTTCGCTAGCACTAGCTGTACCTTGATTGACTAGAATAACTAATGGGTCGTTAGTTAAAGCCGAGCCAAAGGCTTCAAAACTGCCTTGAATACCTTGACGATTAACTGTATAAACAATCGTACCTTCTGGAAGCCAGAGACGCGCTATTTCGACTCCTGCTTGCAGTAAACCACCTGGATTATTTCTTAAATCGAGTATGTACGAATCGGCGCCTTTTTTCTCTAAACTATTAATAGCGTGTGCTAACTCCATTGGAGCATTAGCATTAAACTGAGTTAAGCGCAAATAACCTACTGACTTACCTTGTTCTGTTTTATGTAGTTGGGCAATAACTGGGTTGAGTTCAATGCGTGAGCGTGTTAGCTGTATTTCACGGTTTGGGGCGCCTTCACGCTCAATAACGAGTGTTACAATGCTACCGTTTGGTCCGCGCATTCTAGCTGCTGCTTCATCAAGAGTTAGTTTTTCTGTTGAAATACCCTCGATAGTAACAATACGGTCGCGTGGTTGAATGCCAGCTTTTTCTGCTGGTGAACCCGCTATTGGCGCCACAACTTCTAATTTACCAGTTTCGGGGTTAAGCGCAATTTGCAGCCCAACTCCTGTTAACTCCCCAGAAGTGTTGACCTGTAGGCTACGATATTGCTCTGGGTCTAAAAAACGAGTGAAAGGGTCATCTAGACTTTTGAGCATCGTTTGAATAGCTGCATATGTAGCTTGCTGGTTTTGGAGGGGCTTTTCTAATATTTTTTGCCGAACGGATGCCCAATTCTGATGATTAAAGCTATCATCAAGATAAGTACGGTTGACAATTCGCCAAACTTCTGATATGAGTTTTTGCTCGTCAGTCAATGCTGTTGCACTTTGACTGAAGCTAAAAGTAAGAACCAACGCCATTAGCAGCGATAATACCACCCGAAAAGTTTTCTTTTGCATTTTGACCATTAGAAGCAACACGTTTAACTCAATTGCTAAATTAATCGCGCGTTTAAGTGCGGATTTGATGAAATATGTCTCTCGATTATGTTACTTTTTTTATAGGAGCGGTGCATTCTCTCATCAAACAGGCGACTAATTGATGTGGTTCATCCTCCTTCATAAACGCTAAAATCTACTTTGTGTCTATCATCCTCTGAGATTGGGTGCAAAGTACGCCATAATACGAAAAAACTTTGAAGAGTGTTAAGTTTAGTTTCATAGTCTTAGCACGATTGGGCGCCGAGACAACAAGCGAACCTCTATAAGCCAAAATCCCATACAGTCATGTTTGGGAACTTTATCACAGTAAGTATCGATTTTTAGGAACTAGAGATTGTATGGCTAACGTTTACGACTGGTTTGAGGAGCGCTTGGAGATTCAAGCAATTGCTGAAGACGTAACCAGCAAGTATGTACCTCCTCACGTAAATATTTTTTATTGTCTGGGTGGAATAACCCTGACATGCTTCCTTATTCAGTTTGCAACTGGATTTGCGATGACTTTTTACTACAGACCAACCGTTGCTGAAGCTTATACTTCTGTACAGCACATCATGAACGATGTGAACTTTGGTTGGTTAATTCGCTCCATTCACCGCTGGTCTGCCAGCATGATGGTGCTGATGATGATTCTCCACACTTTCCGAGTTTACTTGACAGGTGGTTTTAAAAAGCCTCGCGAATTGACTTGGGTCAGTGGTGTAATTTTGGCAGTAATCACAGTTTCATTTGGTGTAACTGGTTACTCGCTGCCTTGGGACCAAGTTGGTTATTGGGCTGTAAAAATCGTTAGCGGTGTACCTGAAGCTATTCCTGTAGTTGGCGTTTTAATTGCTGATTTACTTCGTGGTGGCGCCAGCGTTGGACAAGCTACTTTAACCCGTTATTACAGCGCTCATACGTTTGTATTACCTTGGTTAATTGCAGTATTCATGCTGTTCCACTTCTTGATGATTCGCAAGCAAGGTATTTCCGGTCCACTGTAAAACGCGCTTATTGAAGAGCGCAATTAACTTAAACCTGAGCAGGAGAGCATATCTAAAATGGGAACACAAAAGAAACCTGACCTCTCGGATCCAACTTTAAGAGCCAAACTGGCGAAAGGCATGGGTCACAACTACTACGGTGAACCTGCATGGCCTAATGACCTACTGTATATTTTTCCAGTAGTAATTATGGGTTCGTTCGCTTGTATCGTAGCACTCTCAGTTCTTGACCCCGCAATGACTGGTGAACCAGCAAATCCTTTTGCAACACCTTTGGAAATTTTACCTGAGTGGTATTTGTACCCTGTATTTCAAATTTTACGCACGGTTCCTAACAAACTTATCGGCGTATTCTTAATGGCAGCGGTACCACTGGGTCTTATACTCGTTCCTTTTATTGAGAACGTTAATAAATTCCAAAACCCATTCCGTCGTCCAGTTGCTACCGCTGTATTCTTGTTTGGTACTTTGGTAACAATTTGGCTTGGTATTGGCGCCACCTTCCCAATCGACAAGTCTTTGACTTTAGGATTGTTCTAAGCCAATAGCCTTATAATGGTTTTTTAACGGTTTGACGCCTGTGAGTTTCGTTATTGTGGGATAATTCCACAGAGCGAAATGAGCGCAGGCGTCATATGTTCTGTGTAGAATGTTGTCAATATGAAGCAAAATAATAAGAATCGGTAAGATTTACCTCAATTCGTTTGACATTAGTTTCAATCATTTAGTATAAAATCTGTACATCACAATCCTAACTAAAAATAACGATTAACCGAAGAGTGTTTAAGTCAAGGTCAATGCTAGGCATGGAGCAGCAAGACCATCTGACGGTAAAGAGCGAACTAAAGCTTCTAAACCTAGTACAACAATGGTTTGAACAATTTTGTCTGAAGTACCTATCGCCATCCCTTTGGTCTGAAAGCCAACTTTACCGTCTTAATCTCGCGTTGGCAGAAGGTTTTACGAACGCTGTTCGTCATGCTCACCACGCTTTACCACCAGAGACAACTATTGATATTGATGTTTGTTTGTTTCTTGATCGGCTCGAAATTAGAATTTGGGACCGTGGTAAACCTTTTAACCCTGATGCCATTAGAGAACCAGAACCAGGTACTCTTCAAGTTGGAGGTTATGGTTGGTTTTTACTACGACGTTTGGCTGACCGTGTTGTTTACGAACGCACGCTCGACGGTCGAAATTGCTTGCTCATAGTTAAATACGCTTTTCAAAGCCAATAGTAAACGTCAACGAATCATAACAAAACTTGGCACCTCACTGACAGCACAGCAAATTTAAAGAGTAAATTTTGAATGAATTTGTATAAAATTAAATCAATAATTACGTAAACGCCGCATTTCTAGTTGCGGTTTTTTTTTGCTATTATTTAGAAAATTATATATGTCAAGTAAAATTTGTGCCAAAATTAAGAAAATATTCAGGATAAATACTTAAATTTAGGGTGCGTACCATTTTAGCATGAAAACGTAGAAACCTGCTTTCTTCGTTGATAGTATGTAATAAAAATGACAATTTTGCGACAATGAATGCGTAGAAACCAGGTTTCTTTGTGACAAACCCTTTATATATAAAGCAAATGCTAAAAACAAGTTATAGAAAAAGAAACGATTTAGCTGTGAACAAAATTGAAGCAGCAAGTCACGTATTTGTATTTTTAGAGATTTTTGCCCGTGAGGGTGGGATTCAATCTTATGTAAAAGATGTGTTTCGCTCTTATACAAATAAGAACGAAGCAATTCGTGCAGAAGTCTTTTTGCTACGAGATGCTGCTAACTGCGTGAATAAATTTGAATCTGGGAATTTGCGGTTTCGTTACTTTAAAACGAATTGGCCCCAACTCGATAGAATACGAATGGCAGCAGCATTATTTTTGCATTTGCTGCTTCATCGACCAAAGCATGTTTATTGTGGACACGTTAATCTTGCCAGTTTAATTGGAATATTTTGTAATTTTTTAGGTATTCCTTACACGGTGATGACACATGGTAAAGAAGTTTGGCAACCTTTACCCGCACTCACAGTTAAAAGTTTACAAAAAGCAACTTCGATTTGGACAGTAAGCCATTATACCCGTGACCAAATTGTAAATGGTGCCAATAAACTAGACGCGCGAAAAATAAAAATATTACCTTGTGCAGTAAATAATAATTATTTTACGCCGGGAGTAAAATCAGAGGCACTTGTAGAACGTTATGGTTTGAAGGATGCTAGGGTGCTGATGACCGTGGCAAGACTATGGTCGGGAGACCGATATAAGGGAGTAGATATAACAATACAAGCTTTACCTGAAATCGCCAAAGTTTTTCCAGACGTAAAATATTTAGTGATTGGTCGAGGTGATGACCAACCGAGATTAGCGTCTTTAGCAGCAGATTGTGGTGTAGAAGAACGTGTAGTGTTTGCTGGGTTTGTAGCAAATGAAGAATTAGTAGAGCATTATCGTTTAGCTGATGCCTATGTTATGCCTTCGCAAGAAGGATTTGGGATTGTGTACTTAGAAGCAATGGCTTGTGGTGTGCCTGTTGTAGCAGGTGATGCTGATGGTTCTGCTGACCCACTTCAAAACGGTAGGCTTGGTTGGCGTGTTCCACATCGTGATGTTAAAGCGGTAGCAATAGCTTGTATAGAAATACTCAAGGGTGATGACCAACGATGTAATGGTGAGTGGTTACGTGAACAGGTGGTATCACACTTTGGTATTGATGCTTTTAGCGCGCGACTCAGAAAACAGTTCTAATGTTTTTACCACTATTCAATAACGGATTATAACTTCGCTTCTTCAAAATCGTTATCCTAGGAAGAGAACAAAAAAGAAGTTTGAATTTATAAGTTTGACAATGAGCTTTAAATCCCCCCAGTATCAATTATCGAATCTCCGTCCAGTACTGACTCTAGTCGCTATCGCTTGGTTACTAGGGTCACTAGGGTTGAGTTGGTTGGTTAATTCAGTCTTAATTATCGTTGGATTGCTGCTTGTGGCGCCAGCTATTGCTTTTTTTGGCTTTCAGTGGTGGCTAAAACGAAGCTTGATAGCAGATAAATGCCCAGTATGTCAATTTGAATTTACAGGATTAAATAATACGCAATTACAGTGTCCGAACTGCGGAGAAGCGTTATCAGTGGAAAATTCACATTTTCATCGCATAACTCCCGCAGGTACCATCGATGTTACCGCAGTTGAAGTACCTACGAAATTACTCGAAGAATAGTTATTTTGGATGATAAATGTAGGTATTTTTAACAATTGACAGCTTAGTCTTGTTAAACAGTTGTCAATTGATTATTTCTTCTGTTGCGAAATCGAGAGCGTATAGTTATACTGTCCCTGAGATAATTCACCTACATATAATGAGTAACTACCAGCTTGCCAAAACCCTGTAATTTCCGGCTTCTTTCCTGAGTAATTATCGGGTAGTACACAAAAACGACCCCCAGGTCCATCAATTAGTAATGTTGGTTGTCCGGAACCTTCGACCGTTAACCGTAAATACGGTAATGAGTCAGTAACTTGGATAACCTGATTTGGAGTAGGTGCAATATTACCGCAGTTACCTTTGTTAGAACCTCCTGATTTTCCCGTTAGGGTGAGAGGGTCTGGTTTGAAATTGGGACTGATTTTTATTTGCTCTGCTGTTGCTTTTGCAATGGTGAAACTTAGACTCATCGCTAAAGCAGCTGGAACAAGCCTTAATAGTAAACATGTATTCATTTTAATAATGCCCGCCAACTCACGCACGAGCGATAAAGTGTTTATAAAAGCTAATTTTAGAGACGAAGGCAACTATTAAGAGGTTCCAATCGTCCCACGTAAAGATTAGTTATATGTTGAGAAATATTAAAGTTGTAACTCGTTCGCTATTAACTATTAAATAGCCTTTAATTTATAAAGGTTGTGATTGCTTAAAAATTTCAGAATAAAGGAAATATTTATGACAACCCCAATTGTGAGGAGAGGGACAAACGAGAATAAGCCACGAGAGTCTGGCAAACAGGCGCGTTCAATGTCTTTGAAAACAAGGCGCCTTGTAGCATGGGCAGCAGAAGTGGCAATTGTGTTTGTAAGTGGGTTGGTACCTTATGGAATAGGGGCTTTTGCGAATACAAGAAGCGAATTTAGTAGAGTACCGTTGAATCCGGTGATTGGAGTAATTGAGCGTGAAGTTTCGCGTCCTTTAGCATTGCCTGTAAGCTATGGAAATCGAAACGTTTCATTACCCACAAATATTTTGTGGACGATTGCTGCAATTGCACCTTTAACGCTTTCGTGTTGGCAATTATATTTACTAGCAAAGACAGGCAGTACTATTCCTAAACGTTGGTTTGCAGTGCGGGTTGTTTCTGAACAAGGAACATCACCGGGTTTGGCGCCTGTTTTAGTACGTGAAGGAATTGGACGTTGGGGTGTACCAATGTCTGTTGCTTATATATTATGGCGTTATAGTCCTGCGTTTCCTAATTTAGTAATTCTAACTGGTTTAGCTGGAATTGCTTTAGTAGGCGAAGCAACAGGATTTTCTTTAAAGCGTAATCGTCGTGCGTTCCACGACCAAATAGCAGGAACTTATACAATTGATGCAACAAAACCCTTTGTACCACCAAATACTGGCTTGAAGCAATCTAGAGAACAGTGGAACGAATCAGATGAAGAAGCTGCAATTGCCTCAGTGGTAATGTCTCCAGACACAATTCGACGCTCAGGACTATGGCGTTGGATGGTTTCCAACCCCAGTATTACTCTGTTTAGCATTGCGCTAGTCAGTATGACTGCGGTTTTAGGGACATTAGTCGGTACTCAAGTATACATTCAGTCACAAGAAAATAGTCGAACAACAGAAGAAGGTAATCGTAAGCAGTTTACAGAATTAGAAAAGCGTTTAACACCAAGTTCTAATGCCAGTGTCGAAGAGCGTCAGCGCACCATTATGGCAATGGGAACTTTGAATTACTCACAAGCAACACAGTTTTTAGTAGATTTGTTGGCAGAAGAAACTAACCCAATTCTTCTTAATACAATTCAGCAAGCTTTAGTTAATGTTGGTGCTGATGCGATTCCTTATTTAAAGCGTAAAAATTTACAACTTGCAACTGCCGTTGATACGAGTTCTGGAAACGAACAATTGAAAAACCAACAGCAGTTACAAGTTAACCAGCAAGCGATTAACAAAATTATTGGAACTTATAGTGGTCAATTACTAAACGTTGATTTAAGCCGTGCTAAGTTATCACAAACTGTCTCCAATCCAACTGCTTTCTTTAATTTGGTACTTGACAAAACCAATTTGTGGGGCATGAATTTTAGAGGCGCCAATCTGAATCAAGCTAGTTTTAAAAACACTCGTTTTCGGGGTCCGGGTTCAGACGGTCGCTGGGATACATATGATGACTGGACAGCGGATTTGCGGTTTGCCTCTATGAAGCAGGCAAATTTTACCGAAGCTAACCTAAGTCGAGTGTTGTTAAACAAAACTGATTTGAGTGGTGCCACTCTCAACAAAGCTAATTTATCTGGAGCGCGGTTATTAAGTGCAAACCTAAGTAGCGCTCAACTTGTAGGCGCCGATTTACGTGGTGCTATTTTAGAAAATGCAAGCCTTACAGGTGCTGATATTGGTGAAGCTAAATTGAATGATGCCGAAATGTTTGGTGCCCAATTAGGCAGGTCAATTGCAATAGGCGCCCAATTATCTTATGCCAACTTAACCAAAACGAACTGGCAAGCAGCAGATTTATCAGGTGCTTATTTAGACCATGCGAATTTAAGTAGTGCGAATTTGAATGCGACTAGGTTGACAAACGTAATATTGCGTTCTGCGAACTTAGAAAATGCGAGTTTACGAAATGCCGATTTGAGTCTGGCAGACTTACAAGGTGCAAATGTAGCAGGCGCCGATTTTCAAGGAGCAATTTTATCTAGTTCCGGTCTTGACCCGAACGATCAATTTGTACAGAAACCTCAAATAGGTGTTCAGTCAGCAGTAGTAAAAGGTGTTGATTTTAGCCAAGCCAGAAATCTAGATGCCAAGCAACTAGCCTACATTTGTACTCAAGGTGGCATTCATCCACGATGCCCGTAGTGTTATAAATGAAGAATGGGGAAAGGGAAAAGTAATAAAAATAACCCTTTACCCCTAATTCAAAATTATGTGAGGAGTAGGGCAATGAAGCATCTTAAGTATTTGACATCACTTGTATTCGCTGCTTCCATATTGGGGTTGACGCAATTTGAGCAACCCGCTTCTGCACAAGTTGCATATGGAAGTTATGTAGGTGTTGGGCCTGCTGTTGGTCTTTCGGATGGTATTCAAGTTGGAGGAGTTTTAGCAGCGCGTTACAAGTTGTTAGAAACACCGATATCATTTCGCGCGCAAGCTTTTGTAGGTAATAATGTGGCTGTTGTGCCTACGGTATCTTATGATATTCCTTTAAACTGGCAAACTGATGCTTATATAGGCGCCGGGTTAGTACTTGCTGGTGGTAGTGACTCTTCTCCTGTTGGTAACAAAATTAGCTTTGCGCTACAACCTGGTGTTGATTATGTTGTTCCTAACAGTAATACAGTAATTTTTGGTAATGCGATTATTGCATTTGATGCTTACCGCGATGGTGGTGGTACTGCACTGTCGTTACAAGGTGGTGTAGGTCTACGATTTTAATTCACAATTTCATACAGGTTATAATGTTATATCTGGTAGAGACGTTACATGTAACGTCTCTACATACATTTGTTGGTTTAGATTATTGGTTGTATTAATGAATTATTTTTTGGTAACTGGTAGCATAGAAGAGTGGGCGACAGTTTTTACATACTTGGGTTTAACGGTGTTTGTGATAGGCGCAATATTTATAGCGCGCAAAAAATAGGATTATAGTCTTTAACCATTAGATAGATTTTTATATCGAAGTAGTAATACCAAAGGTAGATTCTCTGTTGTGTAAAGCATCTTAAAATATTGAGCAACTATCAGCATGAAGTATAACTTATGATGGAGGCGAAGCCAGTTAGTCCTAATAACCTCTTCTCTGAAGAAGGTGAAATGGTGAAGCTTGTGCAGAATAAGGATTGGGCTGCAACACCACTCGGTTCAAAGGAAAACTGGTCACAAAGTTTACGAACTGCTGTAGATATTTGTTTGTATTCGCGGTTCCCCATGGTAATTTGGTGGGGACGAGAACTTGTTTTAATATATAACGATGCTTGGCGCCCAATTCTTGGCCCAATTAAACACCCCAAAGCATTAGGCAAACCTGGATACGACATGTGGCAAGAAACTTGGGACATTATTGGAGCGCAACTCAATAGTGTATTAAATACAGGACAAGCTACATGGTCTGATGATTTATACTTACCTATAAATCGGTTTGGTTTTATCGAAGAATGTTATTTTACTTATTCTTATAGTCCTATTCTTATAGAAACGGGAGAAGTTGGAGGAGTATTTACTGCTGTTACCGAAACTACCGAGCGTGTAATTGGTGAGCGACATTTACGAACATTACGCGAACTTGGCGCCAACACATCCAAAGCCAAAACTGTTGAAGAAGCTTGTAACTTCGCTGTTAATACTTTATCTCATAATCCTTACGATATTCCTTTTGCTTTGTTGTACTTAGTAGAAGAAATTGAAACGGGAACCGGAGCGCGTCTTGTTGGTACGGTAGGAATTGAGACGGGATGTGATGCAAGTCCAACACAAGTAGATTTAACACAAAATCAAAGCAGTGATGTTTGGAAGCTTGCAGAAGTTTGCCAAAGTTGCGAAGCGGTAATTATAAATGATTTAACATCTAAATTTGATGCAATACCTTCGAGTGTCTGGAGTACACCGCCGAATTCTTGTATTGTAATGCCAATTGCTCAATCGGGACAAAAAACGCAGCTAGCTGGATTGCTAGTTATGGGTATTAGTCCCCAACGCAGTATGGATGACACTTACCAAAGATTTTTTGAATTAGTAGCTAACAATGTAGCAACTGCAATTGCCAACGCTTCGGCATATGAAGCAGAAAAGAGACGCGCGGAAGTGTTAGCAGAATTAGATAAAGCTAAAACAACTTTTTTTAGTAATGTTAGTCACGAATTCCGAACTCCACTGACATTAATGCTATCTCCATTAGAAGACATGATGGCAGAAGATGCTTCCCTTACGCAACAGCAAAGGCAAATATTAGAATTAGTTCATCGTAATGGCTTGCGTTTACTGAAACTCGTTAATACACTGCTTGATTTTTCTCGTATCGAAGCAGGACGAGTACAAGCAGTGTATGACAAAACTGACTTAGCAACGCTGACAAGAGAACTAGCAAGTGTATTTCGTTCTGCTATAGAAAAAGCGGGACTACAGCTAATAATCGATTGCCCACAATACGTTGAAGCATATGTAGACCAACAGATGTGGGAGAAAGTAGTTCTAAATTTAATTTCTAATGCTTTTAAATTTACCTTAGTCGGAGAAATTGAAGTTGCGCTGCACGCTATTGGTGACAATATTGAATTAAAAGTGCGCGATACTGGCATTGGTATTCCAACTACAGAACTACCACATTTATTTGAGCGATTTTACCGTGTTGAAGGCGCCAAAGGACGTTCTTTAGAAGGGTCAGGAATTGGGCTATCACTAGTACAAGAATTAGTCAAGCTACACGGTGGCAATATTCATGTAGAAAGCACTGTAGATAAAGGCACTTGTTTTACAGTATCAATCAAGAGAGGGTATGCCCATCTGCCTGCTGACCGTATCGGTGCAACTAGTACACTTGCCTCAACTGCTTTAGGCGCCACACCTTATGTCGAAGAAGCTTTACGCTGGCTACCTAAAAAAGTGAAAAGTGCTGAGTTGAAAGTGCTGAGTCAAGAACTACAAACTACTCATTACTCATCACTCAACACTCAGCACTCAGCACTCAATACTCAGCACTCAGCACTCAACACTCAGCACTCTCTTCGCATTTTGCTTGCCGATGACAATGCGGATATGCGTGAATATGTCAAGCGTTTATTAGAAGAAAATTATGTAGTAGAAACAGTAGGAGATGGGATAGAGGCATTAGCTGCAATTCGTCAACAAGTTCCTGATTTAGTACTGACAGATATAATGATGCCGGGACTTGATGGTTTTGGGTTATTGCGAGAACTAAGAACAAATCCTGATACAACAGATATTCCAATTATTATGCTATCAGCGCGTGCGGGTGAAGAGTCGCGCGTTGAAGGTATGGAAGCTGGAGCCGATGATTATTTAGTGAAGCCATTTTCTGCACGTGAACTAAGAGCGCGCGTTGCAGCAACTTTGAAATTAGCTCAATTACGCAAAGAAGCATTAATACGTGAACAAGCATTGCGTCAACAAAGTGAAGAAACTTATAACCAGCTAATATCCCTTCTAGAAAATATGAGCGACGCATATATTGCTCTAGACAAAGACTGGCGAGTAGTCTATCAAAATGCAGCAGCCGAACGTATCAATGGTAAATCCCGCACAGAGGTACTAGGTCAAAATCACTGGGAGGAATGGGCGCCCTCGGTTGGTACAAATGTAGAATATCAGTATCGGTGGGCAATGAAGCATCAAGTTCCAGTCCACTTTGAACACCATTATTATGTGCCATCTGTTTACGATGTTTGGTTAGAAATTCATGCTTATCCTAGCGAGAGCGGTTTAAGTATTTTTTATCGAGATATTAGCGAGCGTAAGCAAGCAGAACAGGAACGCGAACGTTTATTACAACAAGAGCAAGCAGCACGCACAGAAGCTGAAGCAGCAAATCGAATTAAAGATGAATTTTTAGCAGTGTTATCTCACGAGTTACGCTCTCCTCTTAACCCAATTCTTGGTTGGGCAAAATTATTACAAACCCGTAAATTTGACGAAGCAGCTTTAAAAAGTGCGCTTTCAACAATTGAGCGTAATGCCAAGTTACAAGCGCAACTTATAGAAGACTTACTTGATGTTTCACGAATTTTACAAGGTAAACTTAGCCTGAATATGGTTAGTGTTAGTTTGATACCTGTTATTGAGGCAGCACTCGAAACCGTGCGTTTAGCAGCAGAAGCTAAAAATATTCAGATTAAAACACATTTTAACTCAGTTGGACAAGTTCTAGGTGATTCTGGACGTTTGCAACAAATTATTTGGAACCTTTTATCAAATGCCGTCAAATTTACACCTCAATCTGGACATGTAAATATTTGTTTAGAATGTGTAAATAAGCAAGCTCAAATTTCAGTTAGCGATACAGGTAAAGGTATTAGTGCAGACTTTTTACCTTATGTATTTGAACACTTCCGTCAAGAAGATAGTGCCACAACCCGAAAATTTGGTGGTCTGGGACTAGGGTTAGCAATTGTTAAGTATTTAGTTGAATTGCATGGTGGAACAGTTAAGGTAGAAAGTGCAGGTGAAGGACTTGGCGCCACTTTTATAGTTAAATTACCCGTGATACAAAATTTAACAAAAACCGAAGAAATAAATATGAACTTATTAGACACCCCTTCAAATACCCTGCCTCTTACAGGTAAAACTATTCTTATCGTAGATGACGATACAGACAATCTGGAATTTTTTAGCTTTATCTTAGAAGAGTATGGAGCTACTGTTACAACAGTGGCATCAGGAACCGAAGCTTTACAATTATTATCACATTCTCAGCCCGATATGTTACTCAGCGATATTGGCATGGCAGAAATGGATGGATATATGTTAATACAAGAAATACGGACTAGGGAAAAAGAGAAAAATATACAACAAATACCAGCAATTGCATTAACAGCTTATGCTGGTGAAATGAATCAGCAGCAAGCATTAACAGCAGGTTTTCAACATCACATCGCGAAACCTGTAGACGCAGAAGAATTACTTGAAGCTATTTGTAAATTACTATCTTGATATATTTAAGTTTTGTGCAAACCAGTAGTACTGTAGGTTGGGGAGCCACTCACGTGCCGAGGCTTCCTCGATTGAGTGAAGTGGGGTTGGAGGAACGGAACCCAACAAATACTTTTGCTGTTACTTAAAAAAGCACAGCCAGAATTCAAGCTTGCAATTGGTACTACTGGTTGACTGTTAACCAGTAGTACTGCTTGATAGGCGCCTTTCTAGTGGTACTACTGGTTTATAGATATGTTGGGTTACGCAAAGCCTCCACCCAACCTACAATCTTAACCAGTAGTACTGGCAAATATAATGATTAATTTTGATTTCCAAGGAACAAAAGTATTAGTTACAGGCGCCTCGCGAGGAATAGGAGAAGCGATAGCAACAGGTTTTGCAAGAAGTGGCGCCCGTGTAGCAGTTCACTATCATCAGCACATGAAGGTTGCTGAAAGTGTGTGTAATTCTTTAGAAGGTACGGGACATATTACTGTTGGAGCAGACCTTGGGAACCCTGTAGCGGTTGAGGAAATGGTGACTTCGACGTTAAATGAATTTGGGCAAATAGATATTTTGGTTAATAATGCAGGTATTTATCAAGAGCATCCTATATATCAAACTAACTATGAAGATTGGCAAACTGTATGGCAACAGACTATAAATGTTAACTTAATAGGCGCCGCGAATGTATCGTATTGTGTAGCAAAACATATGATAGAACGACGCAGTGGACGGATTATTAATGTAACTTCACGTGGTGCATTTAGAGGAGAACCAACAGCTACTGCATACGGCGCCAGTAAAGCTGCTCTTAATTCTTTGAGTCAATCATTAGCTCAATACTTGGCGCCTTATAATATATTTGTCACAGCAGTAGCTCCAGGTTATGTAGAAACCGAAATGTCGCGTGCAGTTTTAGAAAGTCCAGCAGGAGATTTAATTAGACAACAAAGCCCATTAAATCGTGTTGCCTATCCTGAAGAAATTGCACACACAGTTTTGTTTTTAGCTTCACCAGGTTCAGAATTTTTAACAGGTAATATTGTTGATGTGAATGGCGCCAGTTATTTACGCTCTTAATAATCAAGGCGCACGGTTTATAGTTTAAAATAGTATCATAGAAGAGAATGGGCGTTATAGTAAGTTGACAAGGAGGGTCGAATCAATGCTAATTGCACCAAACGAAGAAAAAATGTGGGAAGCTCACCTGATTCGTCAATTACTCGAATCATTTGATGTTGAGAAGCTTTAAAATCAAAGATTACTTGATATATTTTCTGTATTTGCAAAGAAGCTTGATACTCTTTGTTATTGATGCAAAGAAGAAATTGATTTTGATTATTAGCTTGCTGCATAACTAATTCTATAAAAATGTTTCGTTTTGTGTATTTAACTCTTGTGGAACGGGCATCCTTGCCCGTCTTTTCGTTAATTTTATATGCAAATTAACTGACTATATTTATAGTACTGTATATCTTAATTTTGCATTTAGAGTGAGAAACCGGGTTTCTGTTCGTTTCTATTGAAGATTGTTGTGTTCAGTGATGAAGAAACCCGGTTTCTTGCAAAAACGTACAATACATACAAAGCAAAATTGCTTAAGCTAAGTATTACGCTCTGGTTGCAAGTGTTGAGAAGCGGTAAAAATGGCTCAGGAACAGGCAAAATTTTGGCGTGACAGCGCTCTAAGTAATTTAGAGATGCTGAGTGCTACATATATAACTCATTCTTTCGGGCGCCATACTCATGATGGTTTTACAATTGGTGTTATTGAAGCTGGGGTTGAAGCATTTACTTATCAAGGGTCATATTATGTGGCGCCTGCAAGTAGTATTGTTATCATTCATCCTGGAGAAGTTCATACTGGACATGCAGGAATACCTGATGGTTGGAAGTATCGAGTGCTTTACCCTGATGTAAAGTTGCTGCAAACTGCTTTTACTGAAGTTAGGGAAAATGGACAAACAATTCCTTTTTTCCCACAACCTGTAATTCAAGATGCTTCCCTGGCAACACAGCTAAGACAATTTCATATTGCTTGTGAAACTTCTGCTTCTCAACTCGAAAAAGAATCTCGTCTGCTTTGGACACTCGCACAGCTAGTGACACGCTATGCAGAAAGTCGTCCTTTGTGTAAACCTGTTGGTTGTGAGCATAATCGTGTTCAATGTGTGAAGCAGTACTTGGATGATAATTATGCTGAGACAATTTCTTTAGAACATCTGGCAAAAATAGTTAGTTTAAAACCACTGCGTCTGTTACGCGCGTTTCTGCAAGAAGTTGGTTTACCACCCCATGCTTATTTAGTTCAACTACGAGTTAATCGCGCTAAAGCAATGCTAGCAATGGGTATACCAATTTCTCAAGTTGCTTCTGATACTGGTTTTACTGACCAAAGTCATTTACATCGCCATTTCAAACGTTTAGTTGGTGTAACACCAGGACAGTATGTATCTCGGTGCTGTAATAATAATCATAATCAAACTATGGTCAAAAAATTATGTCTGCCAATTGGTTAACTGTTTTCTCTTTGGGAATGGTCGCTGTAATGAGTCCTGGTCCAGATTTTGCGCTAACACTGCGAAACAGTTTAGTTTATACTCGCAAAACTGGTATTTATACAGCTTTAGGTATTACTGTTGGGAATATCGTCCATGTAACTTACTGTTTAATTGGGATTGGAGCAATTATTACGCGCTCGATTGTAATATTCAATATCATTAAAATGGGTCGGCGCCGCTTACCTAATTTATATAGGTATAAAATCATTAAAAGCGAAAAGACATCAAGAAGAGTCTATAACTAAACAATCTCGAAATATAAGTAATTGGGCAGCTTTTCGGGTTGGTTTATTCGCTAATGTACTGAATCCAAAAGCGACATTATTCTTTCTTGCCCTGTTTACTCAAATTATCCACCCAGCGACACCTTTAAATATACAAGTGGTATATGGAGCAACTATTATAATCCAAGCACTGGTCTGGTTTACATTAGTTGCTGTTTTGATTTCACTAAATGCTGTAAAAAAACTATTCCAGTCAATATCACATTGGATAGAAAGAATAACAGGCGCCGTCTTAATTGGTTTAGGTTTGCGTTTAGCTTTCGCAAAAACCAATGATTAATCAATTATTACAACTCTTGTAAAATAGGCATATAAAACTCTTGTGGAACAGGCATCCTTGCCTGTCCTAATTATACAAATCAACAAACAATGAATATAAATCTCATTCCAGATAACATATCTCGTAAAAGCGAATTTTTCGCAGGTTGTAGAGGAATTATACCATTAATAATAGGCGCCATTCCATTTGGGATTATATTCGGCGCCGTTGCCAATAACAGCGGTTTCTCTTTTGCTGGTACTATCTCAATGTCAGCTTTTGTCTTCGCTGGTTCTTCTCAGTTTATCGCCTTGATTTTACTTAATAATAGTACTGCTATACCTTTAATTATTATAACTGTATTTGTAGTCAATTTACGACATTTACTTTATGCAGTTAGCTTAATACCTTATATACAACGCTTACCTCAAGTTTGGAAATTTTCTCTAGGGTTTTGGCTAACTGATGAAGCTTTTGCTGTTGCAATTGCTCGTTATAATCAAGTAGATAAATCACCTTACAAACATTGGTATCATTTTGGAGCAGCTTTATTTATGTATGTAAATTGGCAGCTTATCACGATTGCTGGATTTACATTAGGTAATCTTATTCCTAATGCAGCTAACTGGGGATTAGATTTTGCTATGTCAGTAACTTTTATTGGTTTGCTAATTCCCTATTTAATCAATAAACCAATGATAATAGGTGTTGTAGTATCTGGAATCATGGCATTAGTTTTTCATACTCTACCATATAACTTAGGTTTAATTGTCGCTACTTTGTTAGGTGTAATATCTGGTATTAGTGCAGAAAAGCTTTATCCAACTCAATAATTTATATGAATGAATTTTTTCTTATTGTTGGAATGGCAATAGTCACCTTTATTATCCGCTATCCTGTGTTAGGAGTCAGCGCGCGGATAGAAATGGCGCCACAGTTCATCCAAATTCTTCGTTATGTTCCACCCGCAGTTTTGATGGCGATTATTGCTCCTGCTGTACTTATACCTACAGGTGATAAAATAGATATTATCACCAATCCTCGATTAATAGGAGCAATTGCTGCATTCGTTGTTGGTATTTGGCGCCAAAATCTATTATTAACTATTTCTGTTGGGATGATAGTGTTTTTAATATGCCAGTTATATATGTAGCACAGGCAGGATGCCTATGCCACAAGAGATGAATATTTTTTGAGCAAGTTACCAAGCGTTTTGATGCCAATTTCAATTTGTTCTATGTTGTGAGAAAAGTTTAAGCGCATTGCAGGATAACCAACACCTGGAAAAAATGCTGCACCATTAGCAACGAGTATCTTTTGAGCTAAAGCTTCTTTACAAATTGCTTGAATAGGAAAATAATCTGGTAAATGTGCCCATAAGAATAAACCTCCTTTGGGAACAGTCCATGTTACTGCTTCAGGAAAATAAGCTTCTAATGCTTGCAACATGGCATTTCTAGATTGAAGGTTATGTGTTTGTAAGCGGTTGAGATGGCGCCTAAATTGTCCTGATGCTAAATATTCGCTTACAATTGCTTGTGATACCGTGGAAACATGCATGTCATGAAGTGCTTTTTGTTTGACTAATTCTCGGTAATGTTTTCCTGTAACAACCATGTAACCGACTCGCAGTCCTGGCATTAGGGTTTTCGAGAAGGTGCTAACATATGTAACTAAGTTGTTATTATCTAATGCTTTGATAGGCGCCGATACTGGTTCAAAGTTTAATCCTTCATAAGCATTATCTTCTAAAATCGGACATTCGTACTGTTGTGCTAACCTGAGTAATTCTTGACGGTGCGTTAGTGAAGTTGTGATGCCAGTAGGATTATGAAGAGTGCTGATGGTGTATATTAATTTGGGACGGTGACTTTTAAGGTATTGTTCGAGCAATTCTAAATTCATACCCGCACCAGTCATGGGAATACCGATTACTTTGGTGCCGATATTCTCTAAAATACTTAAGGCGCCGTGATAAGTTGGTGTTTCGACAATTGCCCAATCACCACGCTGAAGGTAGTAATTCATAGTTAATGATATACCTTGTTCAGAACCACTTGTTATGATTAGTTCCTCTGGTAAAACCTCTAATCCTTGCTGGAGTACCATTTGGGTTATTTGTTGTCGAAGAATTAATTGCCCTTCTGGAAAATCATACCGAAATAGATTATCAAGTGGTTTGGCAAGCGCGCGTTTGGCAATTTTTTGTAGATTATCTACACCATGATTACGTGGAAACCCTGAACTAAAATCAATTATGCCTGTTGTGTGCTGTGCCTGTAATGAAGCTATATATTGTTCAAAAAAAGAACTTCCCCCTTCTGAAATTATCACTTTCTGAGCAGGTGCAAAATGCGATTCTGTGTAAGATATATTACGTACACGTAATGTTAAATTTGAAGCTACTACACGATTAACAAAATATCCTGCTCCTTGACGAGCGTAGATTAACCCATCAGCTTCTAAGTAACTATACGCTTGTATTATTGTTAATTTATTTACTCGAATGCGTTGAGATAGAGCGCGAATTGATGGTAACTTTTGTCCGGGTGTAAGTTTACCTGATTTGATTAAGCGGCTGAAGTGGTTGTGAATTTGCTGATAAACTGGTTGCTCAGAATGACGATTTAAAAGAATATTCACAAGCTTACCCCTTTCAATGAATGGCGAGTAATTAAAGCTACTACAGGCAATATAAGTGATTTTTGATTATTTAAGTTGGTACAGTTATGTGAAATTGAACTAGAACAGTCGAGATTATTGTAACTGTGCTAGGTAAAACTAGCTTAATTTGTACCTTCTCGTGAAGCTGTACTTGGTGCGAACCTAAAAGTAGGCGCCTGTAAATAATCTACGCAGTTTAAGCCTTACAAATGCAATTAAAGCTAATGAAACAATTTACTTACAGCATTAATCAGGAAACACTAGGGTTATTTTATGGTTTTATGGGTGTATTGGGTTTTAGTTTGACTTTACCTGCTACTCGTGTTGCAGTTACAGATTTTGACGCTGTTTTTGTGGGACTTGGACGCGCGGTTGTTGCAAGTGTATTAGCAATACTGATACTGTGGGTAACTCGTCAACCTTTGCCACCACGTAAACTTTGGCCCAGTCTTATTATTGTAGCAATGGGTGTAATTATTGGGTTTCCTTTATTATCTGCTTGGGCAATGCAGCAATTACCAGCTGCACATGGTGCCATTATTACTGGTTTAGTTCCTTTAGCGACTGCTATCGTTGCTACTGTTAGAGTTGGTGAACGTCCTTCATTCCAATTTTGGATTGCTAGTATAACAGGTAGTACTACAATTGTTTTATTTGTTCTATTTTCAAGTGGTGGTAGTATTCAAGGGGCACATGTTTTACTTTTAGGCGCCTCCTTTGCCGCAGCTATTGGATATGCTGAAGGTGGAAAACTTGCTTCTATATTAGGAGGATGGCAGGTTATTTGCTGGGCATTAGTATTTATTGCCCCTATTTTACTTATTCCTGTTACGTTAAGTATTTTTGAACATGGGTTAATTGCTTCACCTCATGCTTGGTTAGGTTTTGGGTATGTAAGTATTATTAGTCAATTTGTAGCGTTTTTTGCTTGGTATCATGGAATGAAGGTTGCGGGTGTTGCCAGAGTTAGTCAAATACAGTTATTACAACCGTTTTTAACTATTCTATTTTCTGCTTGGTTACTTCATGAGCAAGTTACACCCCTGATGTTATTAGCTACCTGCATTGTAATTGCTTGCGTATTTATTGGGAAAAAAGCTTTAATTAGGCGCCGTTAGTAACTTTCCATCTTCCATGTTTACAATACGGTCAGCTATATCTAAGATGCGCGTGTCGTGAGTAACTAAAAGCACTGTGCAGTTTTCCTCTTTTGCAAGACTTTGAATAATGTCTACTACATCACGTCCGGTTTTGCTATCTAATGAAGCTGTTGGTTCATCTGCAAGAACTAATTTTGGTTGAGCAACTAATGCGCGCGCAATGGCAACTCGCTGTTTTTGTCCTCCTGATAATTTTTCAGGATAATAGTCTACGCGGTCGGCAAGTCCAACTGCTTCTAACATTGAAACCGCGCGTTGACGGTGTTCTAGTTTAGGAATTTCTGGATGAAGTTTGAGTGACATTCGCACGTTACTATAAGCGGTGAGACATTTAAGTAAATTATGGTGTTGAAATATAAATCCAATTTGGTTACGAATTTGCGTGAGTTGCTTTTTATTGGCGCCACGCATTTCTTGACCAAAAATTTTTAAGCTGCCGTCTTGTACAGAACGCAGTCCACCAATTAATGATAGTAAAGTTGTCTTACCACTTCCTGATGGACCAGTCAATATTATTATTTCTCCAGAGTTTATATTTAAGTTAATGTCGCTTAGTACTGGTTTACTTAAGTTACCTTGACCAAAGGCGTGATTGAGGTTGTTGATTGCAATAGTTGGTT
>ERZ1066124.149-NODE-149-length-68071-cov-25.310471_pt1 | contig 68071 bp, 61 predicted proteins | sample MGYA00382771_ERZ1066124 | MGnify/ENA primary metagenome ERZ1066124 (study PRJEB33369, sample SAMEA5778354) | biofilm metagenome | biome: Industrial cooling water; feature: Water cooling tower basin; material: Biofilm | place: United Arab Emirates | collected... | reverse complement strand
AGTTGATCTCAAGTAGTTCTGTTTCCAGCTTACCTAATTGATGACACGCTATAGCAATAAGCTAACAAAACTTCTAGTCGATCTAGTCGATCGCGATCGCTCGTTGGTTTTTTGGTAACGTCGAACGCTGCTTTCCCGATTTTGATGCGTTTGCCAAAGTTTTAGCTGCAATTTTTTTTTAGAAAAAAATAGCACGTTGTATCTCCAAAGCCAAGATTCTCGATAGACGTATCATTTCAAGCCGCTTACGTCGGATCGCGAGCGGACGACCGATGCAAAATCAGAATCAAAGAAACAATATTTTTTGCTTGACAACCTTACTTTACTTATTTTAAATAGCTCTTAAACCAAACAGTAGTCTAAAGATATTTATTTCAGGTTTATCTAGCTTTTCCTTAGTAAGAATAATCTGCTTTAAGTTTTAAATGAACCGTAAAATTACGGATCATTTTTAAAAATCAGTTTTAAATTTTTCCCTCTACTCCTAACTTTTGATACAATCGATCGGGTAACTGAGAAATTACTTTTAGCGTGTTAAGATAATTATTACACTGTTCTTCTTTAGCCTTTAGTGCTTCTCGAACGGCAAAAAACTCTCCCGCTACGTATTGCTTGACAATACCATGAGCAAAATTATTGAAATCGTCTTTAAATCTGTTAATAACTTCTAATCGCTCGTACTCTTCAATTGAAAAATAATTTGGAAACTCTCGCTCAATCCAATCGACAGTATTTTTAGTTTTGTTTAATTGGTACTTTAACTGCTGAAACGATTCATACACATTTCGAGAAATTTCCTCACTTTCATCTTTAGCATCTAGTAAAAGCTTAAGAGATAGTTTCATTTCCAACCCAAAAGAACGAACTCCTTGGTTTGTACTACCTATTTCTATAGCTACTTTATCTCGTTGCCAGTCAACTTGAGCTATTTTTTCAATACAGTCGATATTTATGACGCTAGCTTTTTCTGGTATCGACTGTATTGACGGTTCTGTAACTATCATTGTAACTTTGTCGCCGAACTCAAAAGGAATTCTCCACAGCCAATTCCAGAAAGGGATCGTTGTGCGTTCGACTTTTTTACCGATTAACCAGTCAATCAATTTTTCTATAGATTGTAAATACATTTGTATTTCTGCATGTATCTTTTTGTAGGAAAACAAAAACTGAGAATAGATTTTCCTCTAGTCCGAACGTAATAAATTTTCACAAACTGCCAGTTATGCATTTTTTTGCCTGTTACAAGTGTTACAAGTGTTCTTTTTAATAACTTGAGTTTTTTACTACTACAAGGTTTACGGCAGTTGCGATCGCTAAGGCTCCTCTTCTCCAGATTCGTCCGATGGGTAATTTGATTCATTTTCCGAACTATTTGCGCGGTCGGGGCGATTGGAAGAAGTGTCTATATCTGGATTATCTTCGTCACTTGAATTATCTTCTGTCGAACTATTTTCTTGTTGAGGTACTTTTTTTTCTTTCCGTTCGTCAGGTTGACACAAATCTTCTAGATTTAAAGTTTTACCATCTGACGTTTGCATATAACATAGAAAATTATCGTTTGGTAAGGTAGTAGTCCAGGTTTTAGTACTATCGAGACTGAAAAAACTACGTTCAGATGATGTTGAAGTTATAGCTAGCAACCCAAAACTTACAAGATGGAAAAGGGTGTTCATGACAAAAAAAGTATTAGGACGAATCCGTGCTTGGATCGAACGAAAACGGTTGAGTGCTGGATGAAAAATCTTTTGTTCTGATTGACAGCAATAATTGTTAAATTTTGAAAAATCAAGCAGTATGCAACTGCTTGGAAGCTGCCGACTGTTGGATGGACTGGAAAGTTTCAAGCTCGGAAAGCAGGTGTAGTCCTTCTATACTGTTAAAAGTTTCTAGAAGTTGGTTACAGGAGGATGCCAAGATTTCAATGTACGTTTCTCGTACATCTTCAACCGTAGAACATTTAAGTAAATCTGTAGCAAGTTTCATCTTTAGTAAGGAGTCAGACCACTGTCTCGACAAAATTTCTTGTAATGTTAAGTTTTTTTGTATCGCTTTTTCCAAATGTATGGATAGTTTAGGTAGATTGCGGTTACTGTTCCGCTTCACTATTGCTTCGCACTGTAAAATGTCTTGTCGCAATTGCCGTCCTCTAAGAGTATTTGACATTAGTGCAAAAGATTTCCAACAATCGACACTAATCTGGATAACTCTAGAGTTGCTGGGACTATCCGTTCGGTTTGAATTGATTTCAAAAGGAGGAAATTTGACGGAAAAATCCTCTTTTTCAGAGAAATATTTACGGAGGACTTTTTCAGCTTTACGCTTATTAGGAAAATCACTCCAGTCCCAGGCTACGTCAAAATTGACAGAAAAACGATTAGCAGAACTGATTAGTTCGAGTAATTCTTCAAACTCGTATTTGGGTTCTCCAGAGTACATAGTAGATGCTCTCTTTAGTAAAAAAGTCGTAATAGTTACTAGATTCATTGACAAGTATGAAAGTCGATTGAATTGATAGCATTTAAGCAACAACCGTTTTATCGCGGGCGCGACAGAACACGGGTGTTATTCGCCTTGGATGTACTACCAGACATCCCATATCCCTTACAATTGATTCGAGACTGTCAAAAGCTTCAGGATTACTTTTTCTGCCAATGTTATAACTACCATTGACATCGGCATGAATTTTTAAACCACTTTTACTGACGTACCAAGCACGGGTAACTCGTTTACCCGAAAAGATGTATTTAACTCTACTTTTCTTGTCGAATGTTGGGATATTGTCCCAATCAAGAAACGAGGCTCTGCTGGTATAGCTCTCCTCATCTACAAGAACGGCGATCCCGACTTTTTCTAATTTATAAGTCAGGATGTCGATAAAACGTGCGTGCGGTATTTGGGTAAAAGATTGGTTGTTTCTTTTCCCTAAATTAAGATGTGTCTTCCATTGTTCGTTCTTACCTATTGAAACTTCAGTGACTCCGAGACGAACGAATTCATCAACAATTATTTTGGTTGTTTGATGTAGGTAACTATTCATAAAATTGTTGCGGTTGCAGGTAATGTTTTGAATTCGTCCAGAGGTTCCCTTTTTGATAAAACCTTTATATTTTGCTACCTGCTTGTTGTAAAACCTGTTGACTGATTTGAGCGGCTTGCCGTTGACAATCAGGGGTTGAAGCGAGAGATCGTTAAAGGTAATTATTGCTAGGTTATCCAACCCAATATCTATGGCAGCAGCAATTGAATTTAGGCTGCAAAAGAAATGGTTATTATCAGAAATCTCAGAAACTACCTCAATCACGAAGCAACCAGGTTTTGGTACGATTCGCACTTCATTCAAGTCTTCAAACTTGAGTCCCTCTCTAACAGGAATCTCAATCGGCGAACCAGAAGGGTGAATAACTCCCTGCTTAAAAGCCTTTTTTCCAATAGCCTGAATATTGAATTTAATCAGGTTTTTATTCTCTATATAATTCGGCTCTTTCGGTTTTCCTGTAAATTTATCTGGTGTTTCTTTGTATTGGGCTAAAGCCTTAAAGTAACTCGTCCAAGCGTCGGTACATTGCTTGAGTACAAGTTGAGAAACCTTGGCAGGTAATGCTCGATAATTACTGTCCTCTTTAAAAAACTTATCTAAAGCCGCTTGGGGTTTTGTTCCCCAACCGTAAAAATAAGATTGCCTTTGCGTATAGTTACAAGTGTTGTAAAGTTTGCGTGCAGTAGTTGTAACCCGTTCGCAGTAGTCGTACCAGGCGTGAGATTTTCTAATGACGTGTTGTTCGACTCTATTCATCTTCAGATTTTAAGCAATTAACTAAACGTTCAGTCTTTCTGGCACGACGGCGGATTGAGTATAGTTTGGCGCAGAAACTCGTAATAATCGGGACAAAATCATGCATGAGATCGTCAGTCTGTTCCGTTGCTAAATTTACGACTTCAATATCGCGATTGGTTTGATTTAATCAAACTTTCAGATAATGAAAACCTACGCGAGTTAGATGCTCTTTATGTTCGCAGACGATGAGGGAATAATTATCTTTATTGAGTAAGTCAATAAGTTTGCGTCGATTGTCGTTCACTCCACTACCAACTTCTTTGACAATCCTCACCACTTGATAGCCTTTGGCGAAACAATATTTTTCTAATCTTTCCGCTTGGGTATGTAAATAAGACTTGTTTTCGCTACTAGAAACACGAGCATAAATAGCAACTCCTTTATTGACGGGCTTTTCAATTTTGACAATTACAGTTCCGCTCGGTAGTTGCTCGGCGTTAAGTTCCCCTTTCTTCCACATTCGCCAAGCGGTTTTGTAACTAATTCCCAAAGATTTTGCATAATCGGATAGTTTCACAAGGGCTGACTGACTCTATAGTTCAAAACTATAGAGCAAAAGTCTAAGTCTGTTAATATATGTCTATAAATTTGATAAAGTTTCATGATACCAGATGCTTTTATGAGGTTGCTTGCCACCAGATATGTAGTGTAGACGTTCTTTTGATTTTTATAGGTTGTCGAGCTGTTGTCTGCAATTCAACAACTCCTGACCGCGATCGCCCCTGAGTAAAAACTCATGGAATTGTCAAGAAAGCGATCGCGCTTGTAAAAGTTAAAGAAAATCGCTGCCTTCTGAATAGGTTCGATTGCTACGGTCGCATATTTCAAAAAGAACGCCATTTTTGACCCTACCAAGGGTTTGAATGACTTGATTTATTTTCATCTATTTTAACTTAGCTCAAAATCTAAAATAATTAAATAACTAAAAAGTGTTTTACATAATAGTTAACAGAAACATTTGATTCAGCACCTACTGTTACTCTACCTCAGCTTTTTTTTCACAAACCGATTGAAGCTTGTGGAAAGAGCGTACTCCGAACTAGCGATCGCGCCATCAAGGGCGGTACGGCATTGCCGATTATTCGTCCCGCGATCGCCATTCGTTCTGGCAAAACATACCAATCGGGAAAAGATTGGAATCTGGCTAAAGCGCGTATATTGAGTTGAAGTACTTGTCCTGGGAAAATCGCGTCGATGAAGCGAGAGCGATTGTTACCTCGTCCGTCCGTCGTTATCGAACATCTAATCGTCCATGCTGGTTGCTCTGCCGATCGCAGCTTTAAATTGTTAGACCTGACTCCAGTGCGTTCGACGATGACTGCTTTGGGTAAACCTTTATAGCTAGACGCGCAAACTGCAAAAGCCGATTGTTCAGCAAGTCTAACTGTAGGTTTTCCTAAAGGATCTGCGTTCTTACTATCAATTAAAAAATCGCTCAGTAGATTTAGTGGCAATCGCTTTAACTGCCAAGGTGCTAGCTGCGACGGTTCGAGCGTGGGGATGAGGTCGGCGATCGCCTCGTACCATCCCCGTGTTTTTTCTTTAGCTGGTAGCGAAGGGGGAAAACTACCCCTTACCGCTCTTAAAACTACACGAATTCGATTTTGCGGTACGCCAAAATCAGCAGCATCTATTATTTGCCGATCTATCCAGTATCCCAAACTATACAGCGTTTGCTCGATTTGATAGAGCGATCGCGATCTGACATAGCCGCGCACGTTCTCCAGAAATAAGTATTTTGGCTTTAAAGCTTCTAGATAGCGGCAGAGAACTATACCAATTTCAGCATCTTCTCGCCGTGGGGCGGAGGAACTGCGGGCGGAGGACCACTGCTGGCAGGGAGGAGAAGCAAATAGAACATCAACTGGGGAAAGCGAATGGGGATCGATCTGGGCTAGGTCGGCACAAATTGCATGAGAGCTAATATTGCGACGATATGCCTTAACTGCTTCTGGGTCTTTGTCGATCGCCCATTGGGGAGAGAGTACGTCAAGCAGTTGAGTCACCCAACCGCCACCACCGCAAAAGAGGTCGCCGCAAGTTATTGTCATCTTTTTAACCCTAAAAAAGCGTGAGTTGTTGTGTTTTGGGCGGACTGACTTTTTGGTAAAAAGGAGAATCTCTTAAAGTAGCGATCTCGGCTTTGACCCAAGCGAGGTTGTGTCGCCAATATGGAAAGGTCGCTCCTGCCTTGCGCCAATCGCTCCAGAGTGCGTTGGCGATTGGAGAGCGCCCATCTGTCGTCAGTTTGATACCGTAGCGATCGCATTGGTAAAGTAAAACTGGAAGGGGAGGAATACATCCTCGAATGGGTTTGTACCAGGTCACGCCAAAAATGTGAACGCGATCAATCCCCGCTTCGGCAATTGCCGGAATAACTTCATTAATAACCTGGAAAAAAGTAGGAAGCCAACGCTTTTGCTTGCCCAAGATACACCAACCACCCAATCCCACACAGTCTCCCGATCGGCAATAAGCCAAAACCTTCTCTACGCAGGACGTATATTGCTCGGCATTTACGCCTTGACAACTTTGTACCAAGGTGAAATCTTGCAGTTTATATCTTTGTGAATCCAGATATTTAGCAGCTGCAACTGTAGCCTCTACAGCTTTGTTGCCTTCGATAATACTCCATCGCTCTTTTTTCCGCGTACCGTTGACATACTTCTCGTCTATCAGTAAATCGTAAGACACGAGTAAAGTCTCTCGCGATCGCGGCAATCGCTCTAAAGTAGATAACTGCCTGCTTAGAGCTTCTTCTGGCGTAACTCGACAATTGGTTAAAACGTCGGTGAAAGCTCCACTGTCATAGAGAATTTTGCTGTTGGAAAAATCTAGAAAACCACAATCCGGTACTTTAGTAATTGTCCTTCTGCTATGACTGTTGACTCGCACGGGCGACAGCTGAACGCTACCGCAAATATTGTTTATTTCTTTTTGGTAGGTATTTGATTGAGCGTTAACAAATATTTCTAAATCTGGCTCGTCAGGATTTACTCCCAAGCCGTAAGCTTCCGATAAGAAACCGAGTAAGTAGGATTTAAAGCGATGGGTAACGTATCGATCTGCTACGAGCCAAGTAGCAACTTCATCCAAATCAACAAATTGGTTCATAGGCAGCCATATTCGGCAGGAAGTTGAAGAATATTATCTACCAAGTACAACTCAAATTCGGACAAAGGAAAATCCGTGTGGACGATTTTCTCAATTACAGCAGCTTTGATAAAACCTTTAGCACACATGAGCGTGGCACTACAATCGGGAGCGACGGTCAACTGCCAGCGCTGGCAGTGACGCAAATAAGAATCTTGTTGCAAAGAAGGTTGATATGACGCGATCGCGTCTAGCAACCACTGGGCAGAACCCTTTTCAAGTAGACAACGAACACCTTCAGTATAGAGAAAGTGTTGCAAAGGGTGGGGGTAGAAAAGGGTCGTACCTCCAATTTGAGCGAACAGTTCGCGTGTTAGTTCCTTTGTTTGGCAGCCGTTCATTTTGATTTATTTACAAAACAGTTTTGATTCAATAACAGAGTTTAGAGATTGCTCTAAGCAATCTACTTCAAGCAGCCGCTCAAATGTTACTGGCGTAACACCGTAGAAGCGAGAGCGCGTTCCATCGCGGTAGTCAACTTGAAGAGTATGAAAAAGGTCGCAATAACCTATAGCAGCGATGTTGTCGGCTTTAACTGGGAGCATTTCAATACTATCAATAAATTCTTTATTGTCAATAAAAGAGTGAGGTTTTTGATGTTCGACGACTCGATTGGGATATTTACTCGTCCGTACTAGTTTCCGCGATCCGCAACGAGATTCCAATGAAATCGCGATCGTTATGTTATTTTTCATAGGAAATTTTTAAGCTTGTAAAAGGTTTAATTCAGTAAACTACAAAGTGCGATCGCCCGCTCCTAAGTGCAGTAAAAGTAGCGGCTACTACGTTCGGTATTGCTGATTCGCACAACGATGCAATAACTTACTTTGTTAGTATGGTGCGCTGATACTGATAGTCTCAAATACTTGGTTAAGGCTTTTCATATTTTTACCTTCAATTACAAACTAATTGTAATTTTGTAGTTTGTCAAGTGGCTCCTAGAGGATGCGATAACTCTGTTAGTCTTAGTACTAAGCCGAAGATAAGGTTAGAGTAGAATTAAACTGTATAAATTTCTCGCAACGGGCTAAAGCCAGTTATGGATTGGGGTGAAAAAATCCTTTACTTGAGAAAGCGCCTCGATCTGACTCAAAAAGAAGTAGCAAAGGCGGTTGGCATTGACGATCAAACTGTTTCTAATTGGGAGCAAGGAAAAAAGAAGCCAAAGCTAGATCCGGCTCAGACTTTTGCTTTGTGCAAGGTTTTGCAATGTTCTTTAGAAGAACTGGCATCTGCCATCTTAGATGACTGAGCAAATCGTTTTACTCTCCATTGTAAAACTATGTAAAGCAAAACGGTAATAATTACCGTTTTGGCGGGGTGGCTGACTATCTTCTCTGCTTGGTTGGTAAAAGTTGTTATTCCAAGCTATTGAGGACAGTGGCGATCGAAAAAACCGACTTGGGGGCTAGAATGGAAGGCGATAGCTCTTGTTAGTGCCTCAAACCCTATGCCTGCCTCTGCTAGCCCGTCTGTTCGTCAAGGTTTTGATTACAGTAGTCTCGATACTGCCACTTCTGTTTTCGTGCAGCAGCAGACTGGCGAGATCAAGGGATTGATGAAGCGCACCGCTCAAGACATCATTGAGGTAGGACAAAAACTTATCCAAGTAAAAGAAAGGCTTGGACATGGAAACTTTGGAGATTGGTTAGAAGCTGAATTCCAGTGGAGCAATCAAACTGCTAAGCGATTTATGAACGTAGCGATTTCTTTTCAAAATCAACAAATTGTTGATTTTCTCGCTCCGTCTGCTCTTTACCTCTTATCGGCTCCCTCCACACCAGAAACTGCTCGTTCTGAAGCACTTGCTCGTGCGAAAGCAGGAGAAAATATAAGTCACACGACAGCTAAAGCCATAAGACAGAAACACACTCCAGCTTCAACTAAGCCTCATCTGAAGGACGAGCGCAAAGAAAATGTAGAAGCTAAAAGGGATAGCGACGCAAACGAGCGATCGCCCTCACTATCACCGTCACCGATATTACTGCCACAATCAAGCCTGAAGCAGGAAATCGTTCGCCTTCTCCCTAAAAACCAAACAGAATTTTCTGTGGAGGCTAGTCCTGCTCAACCTCAAACTGTGGCGATTGCTACTTCACAACCTAACATTTTAGTCGAGCAATCGGAAGAAACTGGGATCTGGTGGCAATTAGGGAAACATCTACTTTACTGCGGCGACCCCAATTCTCGCGAATTTTTAGAACGAGTACCGGAAAAACCTCGGCTACTGTTTGCTTTTGCGCCAACTCCGACCTGGCTACCTGCCATCAAAGCCAAGACGCAGATCGTTGTGGAAGACTATTTACCTCACGGCAGAAATATCGATCAATTCGATGAGAATTTAGAGTCGAATCTTTTGTTTCACTCCAACTTAAACGATGCGGCAGTTGTTTGTTTTCTCCCAATACCAGAAATTATCTCCGTCGTAAATCGGCTAGATCGTCAGGGATTCTTAGCTGACCCGAACGAAAAGAATTGTAAAAAAGTTATCGATTACTGGAAGGCAGGACGCTTAAAAGTAGAACGAATTAGCTAGTTTTACTTGGAAAAGCCCTCGCGATCGCTTTTCGAGCGGATTTGGGCTTTTCTTATTTGCCCAAATGCCATTATAATATCTTCAACTAAATAGAAGCTTCGGTTTGGAGGGGGAAGGTCTGGTACGAACAGACTGATTTCACCCACCGAAGGCTCCGACCCAAGTTCCTTACCCAGGAGGTCAGAACGCGATGCTTGTTATAGTATTGTGCCGCTTTTACGTGCCAGTTGTCAAACAAAAATCAAAAGTTTTTTATCGAAGTTGGGAGCAACCTGCTGCTAGTGACCGTAAGGCACTGGCTTTCACTGGTTGGGGTAGTAGAAAAATACTTACTGGGGCGATCGTCCGCTACTTGGGTGCGATCGTTGCCGATTTCTACTACTATAGGAAGCAGGTAAAGCTCAAAACGGTAATAATTACCGTTTTGGAGCGGGACAAGCCTAGAAATAGCCTTCTAACTACAACTTAGCTAAAGTCGGGGACTGGCAGAAACGACCGAATTGTATTCAAAAAAAATTTGGGATGGGCGAGAACACACCATCCCCAAAAGCTTTTTGCGGAGCTTTTACTAACTGCTGAGTATAGCAAAAAATTGGAGCAGTTGCATAACGTTCTCGCCCGTCTCGGTCACAGGAGAAAAACCGAGATGGAAAGACATAAAGATTTACACTTGACCGCACTGACGCTCGATCGCCAACAAGCCGTAGCGCACCTAGAGACTCTCGGCTACAAGCAGGGAGATGCAGTGTATGTTAGAGCTTTCTTACCTAAAGAAGATCCCCGCTACGCGCCCAACACGGGACGGAAAGCCGACCGCCTCAACTGGGAACAAGTGGAACGATGGCAGGCTCAGGGATATGGCGTTTACATCGTTGTGAATGGCGGGGGACATAAAGACGAAGACGTAAAGTCCTGCCGTGCCATCTTCTGCGAATTCGACGATCGCCCGATTGAAGACCAAATTTATTTTTGGCAGGACTTGGGGCTACCAGAGCCTTCGATGCAAATTGCCACCCGCAAGTCGGTTCACACTTATTGGGTGTTTGACGAACCGATCGCGCCCGGACAATGGCGAGAATTGCAAACGGCTCTACTTTCCTACACCGCAAGCGACCCAGCATTAAAAAACCCCAGTCGGGTGATGAGGTTGGCGGGAGCGTACCACATCAAACCTGGCTGCGACCCCTTGCGCTGCGACATCATTCACAGCGGCGACAAGCGCTATGGCTATCAGGAGCTACGCGCTGCCATTCCAGTACCCCAACCTCTGTTGGAAATAACTCCCGTCCCGCCGCGATCGCGCTCCTTCACTTCAAAGGGAGGCAAGCGTTACGACGATATTTCCATCCCCGTTGGAGCGACAGTCCCTCTAGAAGTTTGCCTCGCTAAAGAATCTCGTGCCTTGCTGGAAGCGGGAGTAGCAGAAGGCGGACGTAACGATCGAGGAGCCAAACTCGCCCGCGACCTGATCGGCACTGCCAATTACCTCCAGTCAAGCGGTCAAAGTTTCGACGGCGACCCCAGGCTGCTGTTAGAAGATTATGCCAATCGTTGTTCTCCACCCCTGCCGTCCAGGGAAGTAGAAACAATTTGGAAATCAGCCGAAAAAGACAATCCCACTCCTAGCTGTACGCCAGAAGGTGTAGACGCTTGTATCAGGGGTTGGTACTGGAGGCATCGCGTCAAACCACAGCCAGAATCTACCCAGACAGAGCGCAATTATGCCGCTGGTCGTGGCTTTGGCAACACCAATGGTAAAGATAGTAACAAACCACCCGTCGCTACTATTGCTTTATGCGATCGCATTCGCGAAATCCTCACCCACTGCGAGAGCGAATCTGAAATTGCTAGCTATTTAATCGAGCTAGCTACTACCACTGGTCGGACTTATAACGAAATTAATCAACTAACCAAAATCATCCGCACTGAGGGAGAACTAGCGGCAGAAGTGATCGAAGCGGTGGAATCTTTTCGTCCCCTGCTTAAGAGTAGCCGCTCTCGGCTGAATATCCCCTCCTACATAGATCGCACGTTGTCCAACCTAATGATGGCAAAGGCAGCAGCTATGCCTACCGCCCCAGAGTACCTATTTAATACGGTACTTTCTGCTAGTGCCTCGCGCATCGGTACGGCAGCAAGAGTTGTCATCAACCCAGAGGGGGGCTACACGCAACCTTGTATTTTCTGGACGGCTAACGTCGCCCATAGCGGTCAAGCTAAGACTCCACCCCAACAGGCAATCCTCAAACCGCTAGAGGAGATGGAAGCAGCAGCCAAAGAGAGCCACGATATTCAGATGGAAGATTACGAGAATGACAAGGATGCCGAAGGCAAACCACCAGTGCGACAGCGGCGCTTGTTGAATAACGTCACCACTTCCACCAAAATTCGCATTCACGATGAAAATCCACGCGGTCTGTTGGAATACATGGACGAGCTAGTGGCGGACTACCAACGCTTAAACCAATTCAAGAATGGCAAAGGCGATGACTTGCAACTGGAACTATCGTTTTGGAATGGCTCTGGTGGCAATTTCGACCGACACGACGCACGGCTATTCTTGAAGCGCGTTGCTTTGAGTAAAACAGGAACCTACCAATGGGACACGTTGGCGCGGTTGATAGCAACTGATGAAATTAATTTTATTGCCTCTGGCTATTCCTCCCGATTCCTCTACTGCTCGATCGCGGATGCTCCAGCCCGATTTCTCGATCTTTTATCAACCCCAAATCCCGCTGCCGTTCGGTTAGAGGAAAAGTTGTCTTGGTTGTACGCTCAGTTGGAACGACTTCCCGAAACCGATTACTTTCTTTCCCATGAGGCGAGAGTTTTGTTTCAGGGCTGGAATCATACCTTAGTCAATGCTGAGATGGAAGAAAAGCATTTTGGGCTATCGCTAGTCTATGCCAAAATCGAATCTTATACTGCTCGCATTGCACTGTGGCTGCACATCGTCAATGCCGTACTACGTGGAGAGTCGCCTTCACAAATTATCGGCGAGCGAACGATGCAACACGCAATTGAAATTGCTTTGTTCTATCTCGACCAGCATAAACTCATCCACGCTCACAATGCACCCAACCGCCAACCAGAAGGCATTTTTCTCAAAGTTCAAACTCAAGCTGAGAAGTTTCATCAAAAGATTGGCAAGGGTGTGAGTGCTTCGTTTCTCAAAAGCCGGATCAATGCCCTCAAGGGCTGGGCAGTAGAAAAAATTCGCACTTGCATCTTCAAAGCTTTAGCAGCAGCCGGACACGGACGAATTGAAGGTGAGGGCAGCGAAATGGTTTACATTCCTAATCCACCAACAGACGATCTGCCAGGAGATTTGGTGAGTATTGGTGGAGATTTGGTGGCATCACCAATAGCCCAAACCTCCACCAATAGCGACTTACAAGCTTCAGTTGGTGAAATTGGTGAGGACACTCGCGTGCCCTTGTGTCCCCGCCACCGCGAAGTATCTGGTGACACGACAACAGAAGCTACTTTTTCTCAGCCGTCAACTGAAGCGATAACTCAAGAGGACAATGCTTACGTCCCACCTCCAGACTACCAATTCACCAATTCAGTAGTTAAAACTATTACTGCGACTAGCTTAGACTCAGTTGGTGACACCACCAACTCATCATCAATTACACCAATTGAAGAAACACAACAACAGCCACCAAGAGCACGAGAACTGGCAGCACAAATACTGTTATGTTCTACTTGGATCGAGATTGCGAGTCGAGTCAAAGAAAACACCAATATGTTGGTAAAAGCTGCTAGGGAAATGACACCTACTCAGCGCCAGGGCTTGACTAAACTGTTAGTCGAGCATTTGTGTCAATTTCCTAGTAATCTCTATCAACTAACTTGGGTTCCCGAAAGGTTAAGGCAACGAGCAATAGAGAAGCTAACTTTTACTATCCACTGCGTAACGAATGTCGTGGAGGGCGCTTTGAATACAACTAAAGAAACGATTTCAGGCTGTAGGTTGAAATACATAGATGGCATTGGGACGCAGAACGAAGTTTGGATTTTTGCGACTCCCAGTGGTGAAGATTTTTGCGCTCGTCCAAATGTAGTGGAGGCGATCGCGTGTTATGAACGGTAATTTGCTGCAAGTCCAATCAGTAGTAATAGACGAAACGGAACTAACTGAAAACGAGGAACGCGACCGCCATCGGTTGGAGTTACGGGTAGAGCAGGCATTTTATCAGGCGGGAGCTGCATTGCAGGAGTTGAGAGATAGAAGGTTGTATCGCAGTACGCATCATACTTTCGAGCAGTACTGCCAAGATAGATTTGGCTATCATCGCCGTCACTCGTACCAACTAATCGATGCCGCAGTTGTGTTTGAAAATTTGTGCGCCATTGGCGCACAAAAAAATTCAGATACCAGTGGCGCACGGATTTTGCCAACCAGCGAACGTCAGTGCAGACCGCTGACTCGGCTAGAACCAGCTCAACAAGTTGTGGCTTGGCAGCAAGCCGTTGAGTCAGCAGGTGGCAAGGCTCCCAGCGGTCGTGCAGTCAAAGGGATCGTAGAGCGGTTGAAGGAAAAACCGCGCTTGCACGCTGCCGATTTTTGTTGTACCGGAGATGTGTTTGTCCTGACTAAGTTGGAAGATAGCGATCGCAAATATAATGGTTGTCCCTGTGTTGCAGTAGAGCTAAAACAATTTAGTGTAGATGTTGACGTACACGATACAACTTTAACCGTGAAACCAGAAAACCTGAAAAAAGTTGACTCTCCAGATGCTTATCGCCAGCTTCCACAAATTCTCAAGCGAATTAGGCGGTTGCGACAGGTGGATTCGCTCGATCGAAGTGTAATTTACTTTTTGGAGGGAGTGGGTAGGCAAATCTATCTCACAGAAGTTGAGGACATGTTACTCTCTTGCTTGGAAAAGCATTATGAAATCGAATAAAATCCCCACTTCTCAAGCGGATGGGCGCATTCCCAAGTAAGATATGCTCTTTGCCGCAATAACTACACTTTTCAGCCTACACCGTCCTTTTATCTGAGTTAGCGAACGCTAGGAGCGGTTATCTGAAGACCAAAAGTTTCAAGGTAATTGCTAAAGATGTTGCAACTAGGTAAGGCCGTACCAACTTTGCTTCTTTAGCGATCGCTAACCTGGCTCTTACATATCCGCGTATGCATAGTCCTTTATTGAAAGTAGTAAGACTTTATCAAGCACATTTCAAGTCCATTCAAATTAATTTACATAATAACTCTCTCATTTGACTTGTTTTTTTCATGCAAGGTTGATAATCTATTTAGAGGAAATATTACTTGTTATCTCTTGTGCGAGATAAGTTGGATATACACGAAGAAAAGTAGATAAATAGCATCTGCTTTTCTAATCTAGAAGTTTCTAGCTATAAGCAGGGTATTTTTATAATACTGAGTTATAGCTCCACCACATCGATTCAGTTCTCTCTTCAGTGAAAATAAAGAAGTCAGCCCTCAAATAGGGTTTAACGGTGTATTTACTAGAAGAATTTGAGATCGGCGCTTCTACTGAAGTTAGTAGAGATCGTGCTTTTACTTAAAGGAAATGACACTACCAAAGTTACAAAGCAATCTCAACTCTCTCGCTCTATATATGCGGGAAGTTAGCAGATTCTCGCGGCTTAGTCGTGAAGAAGAAATTGAGTTAGCCGAGCAGGTGAGATTGGCTCAGTTCTTAAGATCCAAAAAGGAAGCTTTAACGGTAGAATTACAGCGCCAACCGACATTAGATGAGTGGGCAAGTAGTGTCAACCTGTCAGCAGCAGCACTCGAAGTTAAATTACGACAGGGAGATTTAGCCAAACACAAAATGGTTAAATCTAGTTTGCGTCTAGTGATGGTCATTGCTAAAAACTACTTAGGCAGGGGAGTAGAATTTTTAGATCTGATTCAAGAAGGAAACTTGAAACTTTTACGAGCGGTAGAAAAATTCGACCCTACTAAAGGTTGTCGATTCTCTACCTATGCTTGCTGGTGGATACGCCAAGCAATGCTAATAGCTATTACAAAGCAAAGCCGTACAATTAGACTACCAGTTCACGTTGTTCAAAAAATAAACCAGTACGAAAAAGCTAAGCAAGAATTATCTCAGCACTTAGGACGCGATCCTACTTTAACCGAGCTAGCTGCAAAGCTCGATACAGAAGTAGAAACTTTACTTAGTTTTCTAAGGTCAGCGCGACAATCAATTTCCTTAAATTCATACGCAAATTACAAGTTAAATACTTCACGAGTAGGAAAACTTTCTTTAGAAGAAATTGCTATTTCTGAGGAACTAGAGCAAGTACTCTCAATTCTATCAGAATTAGAACGAGCGATCGTGACTTTACAATTTGGTTTGATAAGTAGAAGAAAATTATCTCTTAGAGAGATTGCTCGTTCTTTAAACATAAGTTATTCAAAAGCACAGTCAACAGCAAAAAAAGCTATGAATAAAATGCATTCTAAAGTAGAAATACAAAAAAAGATAGAAGTTGAAGGTGTACGAGCTAGCTGCCGCTACTATGATTTTTGTAAAAGTCAGAATTATCAATATTGTTCTATTTTAAAGTGCGAAGCTACAAGCGTAGTTTCTACAGCCGCAAGACTAAATTAAAATAGCTTTGATTAACTTGAAAGTAGCAACCTAAGTAGATCGAATAATTAATTGTTAAAACAAAAGCAAACAAATGTATTTACTTAATTAAGACCGTTAGGAAAGTAACTGCAAGCTTATTAACAAATTACAACGTTGAAGGTTAATAACTAAAAATAGAGAAAAAAGAAATGAACTTTAACTGTAAGCGTAACACTAAAGGTAGTAGAGTAGTTGTGAAAAAAAAGAAGCAAAAGGCATTTATCAAAATAGAAGATGCGATAAAAACGCTTATACGACAAAAGAAAGCGGTCAACTTCAGCACAGTTAGCAAAGTAGCTGGTGTTTCTCGTCAGCAATTATACAGTCAGCCGTTTCTTAAAAATAAAATTGAAACGTTAAGGGAACAGCAAAAAGCATCTGCCAGTCACACCGAACTACCGCAGTGTCCTAAATGCTTTTCGCTTAACGTAATAAAAAACGGACATCGTCCAAACGGTAAACAAGGATTCAAATGCCTTAATTGTAGTCGCCAGTTTATTGTCAAATATGAGGTGAGGGGCTATCCTTTGCAAGTTAAAGAATGCTGCTTGAAGTTACACTCATGGGGTATGAGTTTGCGAAGCATCGAGCGGGCAACAGGAGTTTGTCATACAACCATTCTCACTTGGGTTAAACAAGTTAATGTTTCTTCCGCATAATTCTTATTTAATCAAAAATTCGCAGGCAAGTATTTATAATACATGAACGATTCAGATAACATTCCAGAAGAATTAGTCGTAGAAATTCTTGCTTTAGCCGCTCGTCTGCATGAAGAGAGCGGTCGTGGCTACACTCAATCTCAATTGCGACAAATTGCAGCAGAAGCAGGTATTTCGTCGGAGTGTGTAAATCGAGCAGTTCGAGAGGTACAAGCTAGGCATACTCTAAAAGAAGATCGCCAAAAAATTTCAAAGCCTCAAGTACCTTGGTTGAAAGGCATTTACGTTACAACTTCAGGACTGTTATTGTTTTTTTGGCTAGCACCTATACTATGGGACATCAATTATACGTTTTATCTAGCTCTGAGCCAAGACACTAAATCAAATGCTAGCTTAGAGCGATCGGAGCGAGAAAATTCAGCTTTAAAGGCAACTGTTGCTTTCAATAATCTCAAACGGGAAGAAATGCAACAATTAAAAGCCCAAGTTGAATCGCTACAAATGCAAGTAGATGCAGCCGAGCGCAGCTATCATAAATAAGGAAAATTTAGCAGATGAATATGCTTCTTGCGATATCTTTGTCTTACCTGCGATTATTGATAGTAAAAGCGACACCGAGGGTCTGGGGATTGTAGCGATTGAAGCTTTAGCTCATGAAAAACCCGTTATCGCTAGTGCCGTTGGCGGTATTGTTGATATCGTTCGTTCGGGAGTCACTGGTCTGTTAGTACCCCAAAAAAACCCTGAAGCGCTAGCAACAGCTATTTTGAAATTGTTGGACGATCGCAAACTAGCTCAACAGCTCGGACGAAGAGGCTTACAGGATGTTCAAGTTCGGTTTGACTGGTCGCAGATCGTTCCTTTATGGCAGAAAGTGTTTGCTTGAGCGTTATTCGATGAGGCATTTGAAATTCAGGGCAAATAATTTTAGCTTAGTACAACTATGAACAATTCCATTCAAGGAACTTACGACCTTCACTTAATTTTAATCGCGCTCGTAGCAGGCGTGTTCGCCTCCTACACAGCATTGAGCTTGCTACCTTTATCAATGCAGAAGCAAGATCGGCAGCGTAGGTTATGGCTGCTACTCAGTTCCGTCAGTTTAGGCTTGGGAATATGGACGCTACACTTTATCTCGATGATTGCTTTTTCTCTGCCAGTTGAGACCAAGTACAACGGGCTATTTACGATCATGTCAATTGGTCCGGCAATTTTTGCTTCAGGGCAAGCATTTTTCTTAGTTGTAGAAGCAGAAGATCCGGCAAAAGTAAACGTAGCCAAAACTTCTCTATGCTCTATTTTGGTAGGACTAGGAATTGCAACAATGCATTATGTGGGAATGGCTGCTATGCACATGGAGGCAACAATCCAGTACAACTGGTTTTTATTTTTAGTATCGATTATTGTTGGAATTGCAGTATCGCACCTAGCAATCTTGTTGTTGCTTTGGCTGCAAAGAGTTCCATCTTCTTCGCAAAGAATAGCTAATTTCGTTAGTGCGATCGTACTCAGCGTTGGAATAGGTTTTATGCATTTTACGGGGATGAGCGCGACTAATTTTTTAACTGAAAAAACGCAGCAGCACTTTCCAGCATTCTTTTTTAGCGATACATTTCTCAGTCTTATAGCTTTTAGTATCGCTATTTTTTTTATGGGTACGGGGTTACTTCTTTTGTTTACTTCTGTTGAAGATTATAAAGCGAAGCCCAACATTAACTCGGTTAAAAACGATGCAAACGGTAAACTCTCATCAAGTTCGAGATGTTTGGACTAGGACTATTCTGAGAAGATAAAATTGATTCAATGCCGTATTTGAGCTGAAGGCGTATTTTCAGATTTGGGTACGGATAAAAGAGGTAAAAAAAGCATCCCATATAGTAAGGCGATAAATGCTGCGATTGGTAAAATGACTGTAAAGTTTTCTTTGCGAACTATTAATTCTACAACAGGATAAATACTCCGCATTTTTAAAGAATTTCTAAAGATTTTATCGGAATAAATATCTTTAATAGAAGTGTACTTATGGCGGTCGAGATTGAAAGCTTTTTTAGTAGGTGGTTCTGGTGTAAAAAAATGCAAAAGTTGCTTGGATTTTATGTTGATGGAGCAAATATTACGAATATCTTGAGGAACGTCAACTCCATTGCTTGTAGAAACGGAAACGAATGAAGCGTCTACTGAAATGCTATTTAAACTTTCTGGTTTCACGCTTCTAACTGTCTTTTGTAGCGGTCCTTTTTCCAAAAGTGTTATTATTTCTTCAAGAAGAGACTGTTCTAGAAGATCGTTTACGTAGTAGATTAGAAAGTATGGAACGTGTTTTCTGCCACGATCGTCGTTGTATTCATTGTATAACCAACCAAAAAGCGTTTCATGTCGATTAATTTGGTGAAGATATACTGCTGTAAATCCTTCAGGCGGAGGTTGATAAGCGTCCCAGTAGCGGTCAATTATTTCGCTTTTAATAGTACTCTCTAAACTTAAAGGAAAGCCTTTGCTATACGCTGAAGTAAAACCTACATCGTCGAAAGAAGTATATATAAGTTGTTCGACACTTGACAGCATAAAATTCAATAGTTAAACGGCACTTTTATTCTAGCAAACTAATAGAATAGCTTTATCCAACAACATAAAGTCATGGCTTCTCACCTCCTTACTACTCCTACAAAAAAAACTAATTGCTACCGAATACTAAGTTTAGGTCAACGGGGAGTTGGCAAAACAGTATTTTTGGCAGGAGCTTATTTAGATCTGCGAGACTCCGTAGAAGAAATCAAAGTAGATAGCCTCGATTCAGTAACGGAACAAAATGTATTAAAGCTACTAGGGCATATTAGAGAGACGGGAGACTATCCTCCTCCCTCCGTTAAAATTAGCAACTTCAATTTTGCTCTAAAAATGTCAGTCAATCAGCGTAAAAAAGTTTTGTATAATTTTTCTTGGAGCGACGTACCAGGAGAAATTTGCGAACCAGACAACGAAAATTTTCAAGAATTAGTATTCAACTCTCATGGCTGCTGCGTTTTCTTCGACGCTTTCGCTCTTGTAAATCAGCCCGATTATGTCGTTCGTCTTAACAAGATAATGCAGCAATTGCTAGCCGTTGCTTCTCTCACAGCTAAAAACGGTATTTTCTATCCAATATCTTTGGTTTTCACTAAATGCGGCCTACTAGGAGTTCCTCCATCGGATATTTTGAGCTTGGAGCCATATTTAACTCCCATTACTGACCCACTCGATACTACAGGAGTCATATACAAGACATTTTATTCTGCCGTCCGAATAGCTAAGCAAGAGGGAGACAGTAAAGTTGTTTCTAGAGGCGGTGCGGGAGCAGCAATTTTTTGGCTGACTCAAGAATTGCTCAACATCAATCAAAGAGGCGAGACAAGGCGACTTGCTTCGCAGCTACATTCTTTATCTTTTCCATCGTTGAGAGCTTATACTGCCTCTGGTTCCTCGCTGAAGACAAAGCTAATAAATTCTAAAGTTTTTGCTTTACTCGGACTTTTGGCGTTCGTCTCCCTGTCATTCTGGTTCGGAATTACTTGGTACGAACGCCAAGTAGCAAATTCTCCAGATGCCCTGACCGCTCGTTCTATCGAGCAGTATAGGGGAGTCCTCCGCGCTCAACCAGAAAACACCGACGCTCTCATAAATTTAGCCAATCTTCTGATCCAAAAAGCAGAGTATAGCGGTGCTATAGAACTAATGCAACGGCTAGTAAAAGTACAGCCTCAAGAGATAGAGTGGCAGATGAACCTGGCTCGGCTTTATGCAGTAACGCAACAACCAAAAGAAGCTCAAAAAATTTACGATAGCATATTGAATCGTGACGGCAACAACGTAGATGCTTTACAAGAAAAAGCTATACTACTAGCATCGACCGACAAAGCAGCAGCGAAAGAGCTGGCAACAAAAGCGATGCGATACGCTTCGCCAGCAGCAAAGCCAAAAATTTCGCAATTGTTAAACAGTCTATCAAATTAGTATTAATTAAGAGTTTTTCTTGCGTTGTAGATTTTTTGTGATATCTTGATCTTCATGTGCCGATCGCTTGATGCTGAAAACTTGTCTGACTCAGGCAGTCGATGTAAGAAATTTTACTACTGAATAATGGTTGTAATTGCATCGACAAAAATTTCTCGGTTAGTTTGTGTCTGCTAGCAAAAAATTGGAGAAAACAATGACAGATAGAGAAGATATCTCGCTAGGCGTTCATAATCGTGCCGCAATTCTCGATTTAGATAACGAATCTCGGTCTTGGCGTTACGGTGAGAAACCAGACTATACAAAAAGCGAGGAACGCTTAGCAAAACATAGTAAGTACAACCATACTGAAGGATCGCTAGCAGCGATCGCCCAGAATCTCGTCCGCGTGTTTGAGATGGAGGCTTCGTTCAAAGAAAATCCATCTGAGTGGTGTTCGATTGCTCAAGAAAAGTTCGTGATGCAGACGAACAACGGTCGCGCCTACACTGCTGAAGAAATTGCTAATATAGGAACCTATAACACGTTTCTACCCAAGAGCGAACATTACGATCCAGATCGGGAAGATTTTCAATCATCAGCCGATGTATTTCACACGGCTTTTCCAGAAGGTTTCTTATGGGAGTTAGTGGAAGTCTACTCGGCTCCTCCTGTTGTAACGTTTAAGTGGCGGCACTGGGGCGAGTTTACGGGACATTTTAAAAGCTACGACGGCACTGGCAAGACGATTGAAATCGTGGGAGTCTCCGTCGCTCATGTCAACGATCGCTTACAGATTGAGAGATTGGAACATTACTTCGATAATTCCAAGTTTTTGCAAGGACTAACCGCTGGATGTCCGTTTCACAATAATGGCGGAGCAACTCAGTAATTTCTATCGCTCTATACTAAACCTGACTTCATTTTTGGAGTCAGGCATTTATGCCAGCTTCGAGCGAAAACTTTTTCTAAACCGAATAGAATATTAGGTTAGCTCTCCTCTTGTCAGAGTCATCTACAAACAATCAAAACTGCTGTTGCAAGTCCAGAGCGATCGCCGTGAGTTATCAATTTAGTTGAGATCGTACCGCTCGATCTTTCAGTACTACCTCGACAATCCCCATAGAAGTTCAATTCCTGTTTTCTCTCAGTAAAAATCGCGGGCGATCGCAAGAGTGTAGAACCGCTTTCTATGTGTCAAAATCGCAGCCCAACTCCTCTTTTTCTGATCCTTCTCAGTACGATAATTGTCGTACCTCTGGGTATTATAGGAATTCTTTCCATAACCGTGCTTTTACCTGCCTTAAGAAATCCCGAATCTAAATTCTACTCTTCTAAAATTGGTTATCCGGCACTGCAACGATTGAACGGCAGACCGATTGTCGTCCAAACCGTACCAGTAAGGTTAAGGTTAAGCAACTTGCAGGAAGCCACCGCCGCCCCTGGCGAGTCTGTTGCTTTGCAGCAAGTGGAAATCCGTCCCTTGGTATCTGGAACTGTAGAAAAAACTCTAGTCGTAGAAGGGCAGCAAGTACGCAAGGGACAACCACTAGTCCAGATTCAGCAATTTCCTTTCCAACTTGCCGTCGATGCCGCACGTAAGAATCTAGCTATTGCTTCCATTAACTTTCATACAGAAAAAGAAACCATACCAGCTCAATTAGCAGTGCTAGAAGCTAACATCGAAGCAGCTCGAAGAAGGCTGTCGATCTCCCAGAGCGAATCTAAGTTGATTGATACTCTAGCACGGGAGGGAGCTATTAGTAAAATGCAGCGCTACGACAAGCGAGCGTTGTATGCAGAACGACAGAACGATTTGATAACTGCCCAGCAAGAGTTAGCAGTTGCTCAAAGTAACTTACGCAAGCAAAGGGCAACCGCTCGCCTTCAGATGCAACTAAACGAGATAGAGTTGAGGACTGCTTTGAAAAGTCTCAGCTACACCACGATCCGCGCCAGCGAATCTGGTTTAGTCAGTCAAGTTAACGTCACGAGCGGAGAAACTGCCGATCTATCCAAGTCCGTCGTAACGTTAACTGCAAATACAGTATTCAAAGGTTACGTCGATCAAGCGCGGATCGATGCTGTCAAGATCGGCGATCGCGCTACGGTACGATTGGTAGCGTACCCAGGACGCACGTATCGAGGTAGGACGATCCGCCTCAACCCTACCGTTTGGTCAGAGCAGAGCGGCTCCCTAAAAGTGGGAGCCGACCGCCAATATACTTACTCTGTATGGGTAAAGATCGACGATTTGGTTATGCCACCAGGTTTGCAGGGCTACGTTGAATTTACTCCCAGTCGAACGATTGCGATCGTTCCAGAAAGCGCGATTACGCATTTGTCTGGGGGAGAAGGAATGGTGGCAATCGCCAAGGCAGATCGAGTAACAATCCGAAAAGTAAAACTAGGTAGAACACGCGACAACCAGCGCGAAGTAATAGAAGGGCTAAAACCTGGAGAACGAGTCATCGCGAACCCAAGAGCATTGAAACCTGGCGATCGGTTAAAGACACTGCCACAAAAAGAATAAAAATAGCATCTAGCAAAAGTCAGTCATGTTTAATATTGTGAATAAAAGGATTGTGATAATATCCGAACAAACGACACGACTCAGCAACATTTTTGTTATTCAACCTAACTTCGATTGCTTAAATCGCGATACAGCATTAATACTCCACCGAAGCTTTGTAAATCTCCTATTATATTCTCCTACTTTGTGCGCGATCGATATGTCGAAGGTAGCACTTGTAGATAGTTCGGCACTAGCGTATTTAATCACTATGCATAAGAATGCTCGGCAATGGCAATATCGTTTAATATTTTGTCACCTACAACCTTCTGTCAGTCTCGTACTGGAGATCGCACAACTCGACCGAGCATTTAAAATATTTGATAGTTGGAAAGATGCAGTTCAGCCAATAATACAAGGATAAAAAGATGCAAGATAATAAATGTTTATTTTTTACTCCTCAAGAGGTTGAAGCAATTTTTCAAGATGCCGCTCGTTTACCTGTGAATAAGTTTACAGATGATATATCTTGCACGCAGTTAATAGCAATTGCTGAAGAAATAGGTATTTCTAAAGTAAATATAGATGGGGCAATAAAAAAATAGTGCTCTGCAACTAATAACAGTACAGCTCTTACTTTAAACCACCCAAAAAGGTTGAATTATGACGAAGATTCTTTGCTTTGGCTGCATTTTATTTTTAATATTTGAGTTTTCGCTATTGTAATAATATTTATACGGAGTTTAATTCAAACTTCATTTGACACAATTCAGCACAACATTACTATATTGTTACAGCCAGAAATTTCGATTCTTACTTCTAGTACGCCTCAGACTATTACTAATAGAAAATCATCACTTGTTTATCCTTTTGGAAAGCTTTTTATATTTCTTAGTAATTTTTTATACGTTATAGTTTCTACGGCTATAATGTCTTTTATATTGACTTCATTTTAGTTTGGTATTTAGAAGTAAAAAAATTGTTTATAGCTATATTTATCATTTTCTTAATATAGGAAAGCTAGTTGTTATCTGGATCGTTACAATTTTCTTCTGTTATTTCGGAGTATTTATCATTTTGTTTACTACATAAAAATCTTTAAGTGTAATTCAAAATTAGTAATTTACAAGTATTGACTTAACAATTCATTCATTAAACTCAATTTTTGAAATAGATAGAATTAAATGAAATTTTTAAATAGAAAAAAGATTATTTTTTTAATACCAGCATTAACATTAGTTTTTGGAACGCTCTACCCTTGGTATTGTTTGCCTTCAAAGACTTTAGAAATCTTTGAACTTAGACTTACAGTAGCACAACTAGGTAGAGTATTAGCACTAACTCTTGCTCTACTAGCTTGTGTATTTACCTTTCATCATATCTCGAAACAAATTTTTCGCTTATTTTTTTGGATTACTCTTGTAGCTGTCTTACTATTTCCTTATATAATTGTCACTTAGTCGCCAGCGGTCAACTATTTAAGTACTGCTTACTATAAACAGTCGTCACGAGTTAGCAGGCATATAGAAAAAAAATTTTCTAACGTCCAAAGTCAGTGGAAACAAAATATTTTGCTCGACCGCTCGACTCCTATTGCTTCAGTTGCCGACTTTTCAATAGGAGATGTGCGCTTTTTTCAAAGCACTTCCTGGGATCGTTTATTAGTTAGAGGCTTGGGTTATAGCAATAATTTTTTTGCTTTTGTCGGGCGCGGTTGGGGATGTACTGTTAGCGGTCTTATACTATGTTTGTCAGCAATTTACTTGAGTTTTGGCGATCGAGGCTTAGATATTTTAGTTAAAGACGCGAATAAATTTGCTCCTTGGTTCGGAGTAGGGTTAATTATTTTGTTTATCTCCCTAATTACACCCAACATTATTAATTTTCAACTCGACGCTTTAATTGCTCAAGCTAAGTACCGCCAAGTACTAAATATTAGCAACGTGATTGGTTTATGGTATCCACCATTAAAAAGCGACAGTCGGTTTCTCTGTCGTATGGCACGGGCAGCATTTTACGGAAACGTACCGAATTTAGCTTTAGTTTCTTTTGCCAAAGGAATTGAGGAATATAATTTAAATAATTATTTTGAAGCAGAGCGTTACTTTCAACAGTATTTGAATGACGATTCAACTAGTTTTGTAGCTAAAGGGTACTTAGCTACAACTTATATCAACCAGGGAGTTAACTATTTTAATACCCGCAAGCCTGAAATAGCTGCAAATTATTTTAAAGAAGCATTACAGATATTTCCCAATCACGTTGAAGCGCTTTACGATCTCTTACTAGCAGAAGTAGCAATCACCAAGTTTGAAGATTCTGCTAAATCGGCACAAAAACTTATAGAAACACAACGTTACTCTCAATTACCCAGTCTTTCTATAATTGCTCAAGGGTACATACATAAGAGTTGGGCAAAATTTCGCAGTAACGATCCGGTACGAGCTTGGAATTTGTATCGCCAATCCATTGACAAAGAAAGTTGGGATGAACGAGACAATTACATAGTTGAGCCAGAAAATGAAGAACCAGTCTTGAGTGAAATCTCTGTAGATTAAGATACTATTCGGCAATCTATAAATGGTAAAAAAAGTAATAAATTTATTCACTGTATTTGCTTGGCAAATCAGGTCTACGTTTTGTCATCAAACTAAAAAATTTAAATGGTTACTACATCAGTTCTTTTGATTAAAAATTATCCTACAAAATTAAATCACTTGCTTTCTTTATTACTTATCCTTATTTTAGGATTTTTAATAGGATTACTTGCTTTTTCTACCATAGATAAAGTACCCTCAGCATTAGAACGTGTTGATTGGTCTACTGAAGCAAGATGGATTGGAGCGCCGCAACCAACATATCGATTTTATGCCCGTCACGATTTCGATCTTACCGCTCCCATGCAATCAGCTTGATTGCGAGTCAGTGCGGACAATGATTTCATTCTTTATATCAACGGGCAGGCGATCGCCAAGGAAAAAGACGTACTGTACAACGCTTGGGGTTTGAGCAGCCGCCTGAGCGAAAAATTTCAAAAACTAGAAAGTGTTTCCTACCGAACGTATGGCTACGATTGGCTCCACCTTGCCAATACCAGAGACTGGAAGATAACGACTTACGCGGATCTCGCTCCCTACCTAAGCTCGACTTTATCCATTGGCTCGAAAGCTCTAAAGAGGGAAAGCAGCAAGCAAAATAAAAGAGTGATGTGAAATGCTTGCTGCGATGGAATTCATTACTCTTATGCTAATCTTTGCTCCACTGTAATCCTGCGCAAGTGTGGCAATCGGTTTTAGTGCTAGTGACGGGAGCGATTTTAGCACCAGGGAAACGAACAGTGAGTGCCGTTTTACGAGTGATGGGGCTGAGCCAGGAACTACACTTCCAAAACTATCATCGCGTACTCAACCGAGCCGTATGGTCGAGTCGAGCTGCGAGCCGTGTGCTACTGCAACACTTGCTGAAGGTATTTGTACCAACTGGAGTACTGCTCATGGGACTTGATGACACAATTGAGCGGCGTAGAGGTAAACGCATTGCCGCAAAAGGGATCTATCGCGAAGAGAGTTCGTTCCAGCGAGGAACATTTTGTCAAAGCTAGTGGACTGCGCTGGCTTAGTTTGATGCTGTTGGTGGATATTTCTTGGGCTGGGCGTGTCTGGGCACTACCATTTTTGACAGTTTTAGCTCCATCCGAACGTTACAATCATAGCCGTGGCTATCGGCACAAGAAGCTGACCGACTGGGCACGGCAAATGCTGCGCCAAGTTCGCCGATGGTTGCCACAGCAATCAATTGTCGTTGTTGCTGATAGTAGCTTTGCGGCTCTAGAGTTGCTATGGGCAGTCACTCAAATGCAAGTCCCCATCCACATTGTGACTCGTCTACGCTTAGATGCTGCCCTCTATCAACCTGCTCCACCCCGCCAACCGAAGCAGATGGGACGGAAAGCGCAAAGTGGGCAAGCGCTTGCCCACTCTGAAAACACTCTTGAGCGACTCTAAAACAAATTGGCAGCCTGTAACAATTCATGGTTGGTATGGCGGTCGTTCATACGATGTGCAGGTGGTGTCGCAAACTGCGGTTTGGTATCATACCGGATTACCTGCACTACCGATTCGTTGGGTTCTGGTCAAAGATCCCAAAGGCAAGTTTGAGCCGCAAGCGTTTTTGTGTACTGACCTTTGTGCAACACCACAGCAGATCTTAGAATGGTTTCGCTCTCGCTGGCAAATAGAAGTCACCTTTGAGGAGGTGCGGGCGCATTTAGGAGTTGAAACACAGCGTCAATGGTCTGATCAAGCAATTTTGCGGACTACTCCTGCATTACTTGCCATTTTTTCAGTGGTCGTATTATTAGCTAACCAACTGCAATTCCATCAAGATATCTTGTTACCCCATACAGCTTGGTACACTAAGCCACTACCAACTTTCATTGACGCACTCGCATTGGTACGACAATATCTTTGGAGAACTCGACTTTTACAACTGTCTAGTGGTGCAGCCCAGATGGTAGAAGTACCACAAGATTTGCTGGAATGCTGGTCAGACTTGTTGTGCTACGCAGCCTAATGGATAAAGTCGAGCTAAGAGTGGGGAAGAATACAATTGCTTTGGAAGTTCAAAAAGGTCGCCCAAATCCTCGCATGGCGATCGAAGGATACGTCCACACCGTACCGAATGCGCCACCAATCGATCTGACGACGGGAGTGGCTCCCTGGCAAATCTCGACTTTGTACGAAACAGATCGAGATATTCCTTGGTTCGATCCAAATTTTACACCTCTAGACTGGAGCGACGCTGTGGCAGTCGGTTCCGTGCGAGAAAAAACCTACAGTAGAGTATCTTCACATTTGTTCGATCACCCGTTGCAAGGAATGTGGATTGCAGGCGACGAATCTGCTCAAGGGGAGGTGCAGCTTCAAGGCGAGTGGGAGACCGAAGGCGGTCGCGGGCGTGCCTACGTGAGATTTGCAGGGAGTAGCGAGTACCTCCTATCGATCGACGGGTTGCTCGTCAGACGCTTCGCAGATCGCCAATTGCACATGTACGATATCACGAATTTCCTCCACCCAGGTCGGAATATTGTAACCGTGCGTCTAGCTCGTCCCCTCGCTCGGTCGGATGGTAGCCCTTTAGAATTTTTCTTAGATGGCTGGATGGAACTGAAGGGTAGTATAGTCGCACCATTTGCTACGAGTGATAAATGGTATGCCCTACTTCCTTCGGATTTGGGGGTGGAGCAGAGACGGGCGGCGATCGCCATTCGCCCTCCAATCCCGTTAGAACTTCGCCACAAATTTGAAGGCAATGCTTATTGGTTGAATTATCCCAACTACCTTTGGCGTGCTGGTCTATGGTGTATTGGAAGCACGGGACTAGCACTGTTAGGAGCTTGGTTGTTGGGTTCGTGTCAACGGCAGCATTATCGCAACTGGTGGCACAACTTGAGTGTTGGAACGGGACTGTTGCTACCAGGAATTTTATTTTTAATCGGTGTCGGTCTACTCAAACACCGATATGCCGAGTCCGAACGGGGGATAATATTCGCCCAATCTCAAAGTAATTCTTTAATTTGGCTAGGATTTTTAGGTGTCGTAGCTGTAACGCAACTGTGGAGCCACAAAAGACGCGATCGCGAGCGAAATCTCTTGACAAAACTGCTACTAGCAGGTTTTGGCGCGATCGTCGCTACCGCATTAGTTCCAAGCATTTCATCTTTGCTGCCAATTGTCGCTATAGCTTGCTCTATTTTATTTTTACTGCCACAAGCTCTACTTAAAATACATTGGAACTACGCGGAAAAAGTTCAAGCAGTTTTGCAAAATCAGTGGTTACTAGTAGCCGCGATCGCTTTGTTAGGACTTATTTTACGAGTCTACAACCTCGGCTTTTGGGACTGCGAAGCCGACGAAAATACTTCACTAGATGCAATTAGAGGTATTCTCAAAACGGGAGCGCCACAGGCAACCTCCGGCATCTGGTACACGCGATCGCCAGCATACCACTATGCAGTCGCCCTCTGGTTGCGGTTGATAGGAGAGTCAGTCGTCCACGCTCGCTTGTTTTCAGCTCTCTGGGGTACGGCAACTTTAGTTTTAGTTTTTATTTTTACTCGTAAGTTTACTCCTATTTGGATTGCTCTTTTTATTACAGCTCTGTTGGCGATCGATCCTTTTGAGATCTATTTTTCTCGCTTTTTACGTTTCTATCAAATGGTACAATTTACAAGCCTCTTATCCTTCTGGCTATTTTTTAAGGGCTTTGTTTTTCGAGAAGGGAAAGTATACCAACACGGCTTTTTTATTGTTTTAACTCTTACCGTCCTAAGTCAAGAAGTTACAATCACTTTGATACCTTGTTTTCTTCTCGGTTTTCTCTGCTTCTACCGACCATTTCGATTTGTTGATGACTGGCATCTTATAGTCAGTAGCTTAGTTAGTTCAATCGTCATATCGTTTAACATTATCTTTTTTTCTATAAAATGCTTGACTCCTGTGGTAACAATTTCTAACAGTACGGATTCTTATTTAAGATTACACTTATTTAATATAACGGGACTTATCAATAACTTTTTTATTAATAATAGTCGCTTGAACGTAATTTACACTTTCTTTTTTTTCTTGGGATTCGCGTATTTTCTCAAACAGCGCAATGGCAAACTAGTTTTTTTATTTAGTAGCGTTTTACTAAACTTATTAATTTTAACCCTATTGGTTTACCAAATTGCTACTCGATATGCCTATCAAGTCTATCCAATATATATTATTTTATCTGTTTATAGTGGCACGATCGTGATAGAAAAATTAGGAAAATACTACGAGAGGGTATTGAATGGGCTATTACCTTTAAAGAAGATCGCGCTCGTCTTGCTTGTATTGCTTCTTATATTTAATATTGAACTAGAAAGAGTACTTGCTACCTATCAGGATTCTATCACCAGACGCAACGATCGAGTATTTCAGTATATAAGCGATCGCAGGCAATTGGGTGATGTGGTACTTTCTCCTTCTCCGCCTGGAGCGGCGATTTACTTAGGCGGACTGGACTACTTTTTGCCAGGGACGATTGCTTTTGACGTACCTTACTGGCATGAAGGACGAGTCATAGACCGTTGGGCTGGTGGTGTAATGGTAACTAACTTAGATCGTTTGAGCCAGATTTTGGAGAAAACCAACAGGGTATGGATTCACATGGACGACCATGCGGAAAGAAAGTTCAGCCGTGAGTTCTTGCAATATTTATAGGTTTTAGGAAAACCTGAATTTGAAACGTTTGGCGCTCGTTTGCGCTTGTGGCGAAAAGAAGATGGAGTGCTGCCTCGCGTTCCAAATGAAGGTGGAGACTTAGGGAGTTATTGATGAAACTTGACAGAATAACTTTTATCAAAGCGGCTATCAGTACTGGGCTAATAATTTTAGTAGTGACGCGGATCGATCTACATCAAATTCAATTAGAGATTCAGCATTTATCTATAGCTTTTATTATCTTTGCTTTAATTTACTATACGAGCTGTCAATGGTTGAGCTGCTGGCGCTGGCGAATTATTTTGCAGTCTAGCGGACACTCTATACCTACACGTAGCTTGCTTAGCAGTTATTTTGCTGGAATGTTTCTCAATATTTTTCTACCAAGTGCGCTGGGCGGAGATATTTATCGAGTTTATCGAGTGGCAAAATTAACTCAAGATTCTGAAGTAGCACTAGTTTCTGTTTTTTTAGAAAGATTTACCGGACTAGCTGCGTTGTCTGCACTCGCCCTTCTTGGCTTGCCTCCTGCTTTTAAGTCGATCGGGCAGTGGGATATTATTCTTTTATTAGCAACTTGTGCGGGTTCTTTAGTCGGAGCAGTTTTACTAATTACTAGCCCAAAACTATTAATGTGGTTTGAACCCTTGTTAGTTAAATTCAGGCTTGGTAAAGTATTAGCTCGTTTTACTAAAGTTCAACTTCTCATACATCAATTCTCTCAACATCGTCAAGCTTTAGTTATTTCAGTAGGTTTATCGTTTCTCCTTCAAGTAGCTATAGTTTATTATCATTATCTTATTGCCTATCAGTTGAAAATTTATATTTCTTATTTAGATTTATTAGTTTTTGTACCAATAGTTGCTGTAATAAGTTTGCTACCAATATCTTTAGGTGGAATTGGAGTAAAAGAAGGGTTATGGATATATCTTCTCAATCACGTTGGAGTTTCAGTAGAGAAAGCTTTACTCCTATCTCTAACAACTACAGTGCTAGGATGGCTGTTAAGCTGTTTTGGGGCTGTATTTTTATTTTTAGATTTTTATAGTTCGTCTACAGCTACAGCAAAACAACGTAATTAAATTATTGATATGCGTGTAATGTATGCTACTAAAAGTATTAAAGTACTGCTTGCCATAAGCTTTGCAATATTACTCTCATGTACGGCGATCGCTAGAACGATTACTCCTGAGACTACTGTAGGAGTAGAGCGTATTGCTAAAAATAAAAATGTCCAGAAAACAGACTTGCATTACGAATCAACTCCTCTAATAATCAATATCTTATATCGTCACCCTTCTAGTTTATATAACCCAGTATTCCCAGATGTTGCTAGTAATGCCAATATTAAATGGGAACAACGTAAAGCCGATCGCTGGTTTATTGAAGAACAGCGATATGGTGAAGAAAGAATTATTGCCGGACTGCTCAAAAACGATTCTCAAGCCATACAGTCAGGTTTTAAAATGTTCGATTGGGGATTCGCTCGTCAGTCCTCAGATGGTAGTTTCGCGGGTACGGGCGACCCCTTTCACAGTACTTCTTTCTTCGTCCAAGCAGTTGCCCGTACTCTGCTAGTGCTTCAGCAATCTCCTCAAGCCAGCAAGTACGCCGATCAAATAGCGCGATACAGACCATTGGTGCGCCGCGCCGCTCGTTGGATGATTTTACACCTTCAGTTTGGAAAAAAGGGATCGAGCGCAACAAGCCTTATACTCACCGTCGCTACCTAGTTGCAGCAGCTTTGGGACTCACTGGAAAACTTACAGGCGATCCTCAACTCATCGATCGCGCTCGTCAGTCTATCAAGGACGGCTTATCGCTTCAAAGCCCAGATGGGGGCAATCCAGAAAAAGGAGGCTACGACACGAGTTACCAAATGGTGGGTGTCGTGTACGCCCAGAAGTGGGTAGTTTACTTTCCCGACGATCCCCTCACACCAAAAGTAAGGGCGATGATAAATAGAGCTTTAACGTGGGAGCAAGCAAGAATTTCAAACGCTGGGGAAATTAGTAGCCGAGGTAATGCTCGCACTGGAGGAGAAGAGAAATCTCGTACTGGTAGGACTAAAGACGTATCTTCAAGAGTCGTGCTGCGCGTCTTTGCTTACTGGGGGGCAGTGACGGGCGATCCTAGATGGAATGCGATCGCCCGTAAGATCGCTAACTATTATTATTAAGTAATGTAATACTGAGCTGTTTAGGAATACTGTTGCCTGTACTATCTATAATACTCATCATCTCATATTTTGAACCAAAAGTATTTTTCAGTAAACATTGGTTTTAAGTAAAATATGGATATAAAAGACAGGACAGCTTTTCAAACAAAAAACTGGAGCAACTTTTGCCATTACCACTTGGGAGATTGGTATGGTAACTGGTATAGATACTCTTCAAGTGGAAATTTAGTCGAGCAATTTAAATGTATTAGAAGTTTTAAATTAAATCCTAGTAGTAGTGAAGTCAATCAAGAAAATCATTATACTTACACTAGTGGAACGACAGAAACAAAAATTTTTCCTCCACACACCATCGATACCAAAGCATTATTTTTGGATAATGCCTTTTCGTTTGGATCTACACAAGCAAAAATCGGTTCTAAATTTGGGTTTGAAACAACATTAAAGTCTGGAAATAGAAGAGTAGGCGTAGCTGGCATTTATAGCCATACTCTTACTTTAGAGCGTGTTACAATTATTATTGAGCAGTTGAACGAATTTCCTATTGAACAGAAGAAATTAATAAAAAATCAAGAAAGTAACTGGCAAGGAATGCGTCAGATAGTTACATCGGAGCTAGAAATATTATCCGAAGAATCCATTATTTGGTATCCATTATATGGCTCTAAAGAAAACTACTTAACCATTAACCACCTAGAGGATATACTCGTTACATGTCCCAAAGAAGTAACGGGTCAAAAAGAGTTTAATTTAGTAGTGAATTGGCAGATAAATTCTGTCTCACTCTTGCGTGCCAGTCGCGTCTTCAAAAATCTTAGTTATATGAGTTTCATTTGTGAAGACTTTAAGCAAACTGTATGAATTTATTACGAAACTCTTCTTTTTATGGAAAACTAGTTTGTGTATGGTTGTTGTTATATCATCAGCCTGCTCTGACTCAAATTATTCCAGATGGAAGTTTACCTGAAAACTCAAAAATTATAGAAGAAGGTAATACATCTTTAATCGAGCAAGGAAGTAAAGCAGGTAACAATCTATTTCATAGTTTTGAGCAATTTTCTGTTTTTGCCGGACGTAGTGCTTACTTTAATAACAGCTTAGATATTCAGAACATCATTGCTCGTATTACGGGTTCGAAGCCATCCAATATTGATGGAATTATCAAAGCTAATGGAGTAGCAAATTTATTTTTAATTAACCCAAGTGGTATTATTTTTGGAGCTAATGCTCGCTTAAATCTTGGCGGTTCTTTCATTGCAAGTACTGCAAATTCAATTTTATTTGCAGATGGAACACAATTTAATACTAAAATTTCTCGAACTCCATCTTTGTTGACTATAAGTATTCCTATTGGATTAAGTTTTGAAAGTAATCCTGCTCCAATCTCCATTCAACAGTCAGTCCTCAACTTAGCAAATCGGAAAACACTAGGGTTAGTAAGTGGAGGCATAGATTTGAAAAATAGTCAATTAACTGCGAGAGAAGGAAGAATTGAATTAGGTAGCGTTGCTGAGGCAAGTTTAGTTAACTTAGATTCAGCGAAGGAAGGTTTTACATTCAACTACAAAAGCTCACCAAACTTCCAAAACATTAATCTACAAAGAAGCATAGTCGATACCAGTGGTAATGGCAACGGCGGCATACAAATACAAGGGAAAAAACTCACCTTAACTGATAGTTCACGTATACTTGCAAGAACTTTTAGAGAGAACGCAGGTGGGGACTTAATAGTAAATACTTCGGATTCCATAGAGTTGGTAACTGGCTTTACAGACAACCCGAGAGAACTTACTGGTTTGTTTACATCGACTCTTGGCTCAGGTTCAGCAGGAAATATAAGAATTAATACTAAACAATTATCGATTCGAGATGGTGCAATTATATCAGTATCATCGCGAGGGGAAGGGAGTGGTGGGAATTTAATAATAAATGCTTCGGATCTCGTGTCTCTCAGTGGAGTAGCACAACCAACTAGTCAAGCTTCTGCACTCTTGAGTGCTGCTACTGCATCTGGAGCAGCTGGAAATATTGTGATGAATGTAGAAAGATTGATCGTAAAAGATGGAGCAGCAATAGCTGCTACAACTAGCTCAGCAGGCAACGGGGGAAGTGTAACGATAAACGCTCCGCAATCGATTGAAGTAATAGGAGTTTCATCAACTGGTCTCAATCAAAGTAGTATTCGTGCAGGAGCAAGAGAAACTTTCAGTCCCGACACTTTTGCAATCATTAAGCCAACTGGTAATGCCGGAAATTTGCTCGTAAATACAGAATATTTGTCTATTAAAGATAGGGCATTTTTATCTGTGGAGAATGCTGGTCCTGGAAACGCAGGCTTTTTGAGAATTCAATCTTCTGATATTAGCTTGTTTGGGGGAGGGATCAATGCGTCGGCTGTCTCAGGTGAAGGAGGAGATGTATCTCTAAGCTCACGTTTCCTTCAACTCAACAAAAGTAGCATCGCCACATCAGCAGGTAGTAGTGGTAACGGTGGTAACATTAACATTAATAGTGACACAATCGCGCTCTTTGGTAGCACGATTGCAGCAAATGCAGAGCGCGGTCGCGGCGGCAACATTGACATCACTACTCAAGGACTATTTACTACGCTCGATAGCCGTATCTCAGCCAGCTCCACGTTAGGATTTGATGGTTTGGTGCGAATTAGTATCCCCGAACTCGATCTTACAAAAGCAGCACAGCCAGAACAACGACTGCAAAATCCACAAGTAGCGGTTGTTTGTCAGGGACAAGCAGGTGTAGCGTCTAGCGAACTAATAGATGCAGGGACTGGTGGTACGCCAGTTAGTCCGAGCGATTCTTTAGATAGCAGTTCGGGTTGGCGCGATCTCAATTCATATTCCCAAGAAGGTATAAACAGAGTAACGCAACTAGCTAGCACTAAACCTACTCCTCTAGTGGAAGCTCAAGGATGGAAACGCAATGACAACGGGACCGTGAATTTTACTACTGAAACAGATGATATAGTACCTTACGGTTCTTTATCTTCTCCTTCTTGCATTCGTACTCAAAGCCGTTGAATCAAAGCTTTATTTCAGTGAGAAATCCTTTCAACTTAAAAATAATAGTTCCTTCTCTAACACTTTTGTGCTTGTCCAATCAGTCGCTTCGAGCGCAAACTAAAATCCCAAACCGCAATATTCCTACCGCACCTTCTACTCCTTTTCCTCAAGACATACCAAAACCTCCAAGCAACGAGCTACCTATCGATATTTCCCCTTTTTTACAAGTTCCAGAAACAGACAGCACTGGTGCGGATACGATTATAGTAGAAAAATTTGTTTTCAAGGGAAATACAGTTTTTAGTTCTCGACAGTTGGAAGCCAAGCTCTCTCCCTACTTAGGGCGTAAACTTACTTTCTCCGAGCTACTACAAGCCCGTTCTGCAATCACCGAACTGTATACTCAAGCTGGATATATAAATTCTGGAGCATTCATTCCAGTAGCAGACAATCAAGCAGTCCAAACTAATCGAGGAATAGTCACCATTCAGGTTGTCGAAGGAAAAATGGAGGCGATCGACGTTCGGGGTAGCAATCGCCTGCGAAAGTACGTACTTTCACGCCTGAAACGTGCAACTTCTCCCGTTCTCAACGTCAATCGATTGGTCGAAGCTTTGAGGCTCTTACAAGCAGATCCGCTTTTAGATGGGATTTCAGCTCAGCTAAATGCGGGGTCGCAGATCGGTTTGGCTGCTTTAGACGTAACAGTTAAAGAAAAGCAGCCATTTCAGGTAGAAACTATCCTCGACAACGAGCGATCGCCCGCTGTAGGAAGCTTTCAGCGCCAAATCCGGCTCGGTCACGCAAATTTGCTAGGCTTGGGCGACGAGTTGAGTATAAAATATAGAAATACGGATGGCAGCAACGCGATCGAGGCTAGCTATGCTCTACCGCTAAATTCGCAAAATGGAACTCTACAGTTTTCCTACACGGACGTTTCTAGTAAGATTATCGAGCGCCCCTTCACTCAGCTAGACATTATTTCTGACGCGCAATCTTACGAACTGTCTTTCCGACAGCCGTTGCTGCGCCAAGCCAGTGCAGAGGCGACCAGAGAATTAGCAGTAGGTATTGCGGTTTCCCAGCAGGAAGCTAAAACCTCGTTGCTAGATACTCCGTTTCCGATTTCCAGCGGAGCGGACGAACGAGGGCGGACGCGCATATCAGCCATCAGGCTGTTTCAAGAGTGGTCGAGTCGTAGCAACAGAAATGTTTTCCTTGCCAGATCTCAGTTTAGTGTAGGTATTGACGCTCTCAACGCCACTATCAATGGCTCTCCACCAGACGGTCGCTTCTTTGCTTGGCGGGGACAAGCCTTGTGGTTGCGAAAGCTTACTGAAGATTTAACTTTAGTATTAAAAGGGGACGTACAGCTGGCAGATCGACCTTTAGTTTCATTAGAGCAATTTGGTTTGGGGGGGAGCTACGACCGTGCGCGGCTATAGGCAGGATACATTAATTAGCGATAACGGAGTGCTGCTCTCAGCCGAATTGCGTCGGGCAGTTTGGCAAAACGAGACAGATCGGTTACAAATCGTTCCTTTTTTTGACATTGGTTCGGCTTGGAACCGCGATCGGAGGGATAATCTAGTAAATCCAGATCTAGGAACCTTAGCTTCTGTAGGGCTGGGTTTGCAGTATCAAATTGGCGATCGCCTCGACTTTCGCCTCGACTGGGGTATCCCCCTCGTTGACGTAGAAACCGGATCGGAATCGAATTCATGGCAAGACAATGGCTTGTACTTCTCCGCGCGCTACCGTCCTTTCTAAAATACGCTATTCTCGGCATTAGCGTACCAATTGTCATTTATTTATCTAGCGATCGCGCTAGTAGCCAAACTAGTGCTAATGCCCAAGCTCAAGCCCTCACCCAAGCAGGACACGTTCAACTAGAGCGTGGGGAAGCTGCTGCCGCGCTTCAGTTTTGGCAAGCCGCCCGCAAGTTATACCTACAGTCGAAAAATGAAGAAGGAGCGATCGGCAGCTCTATCAATCAAAGCCTAGCCCTTCAAGCATTGGGGCTTTATCCTCGCGCCTGCACAACTCTCGCAGAAGCCTTAAAATTGGAACCTTGGCTGTGTCAGAGTAACACGTCACTTCGGCAGCAGGAAGAAAGACCAATCCAACTCGGACAAAAACAGCCCTCATCTCCTTTAAATATCATCGGCTTACGCAGCATGGGCAACGTTCTTAGAAGTATCGGCAAACTGCGCGAATCGGAGATTGTTTTGCAGCAAGCGTATAAAAGTTCTTTTTCTCGCCAAAAAGAGAACGACGATGTATTGTTAAGCCTAGCAAACACGGAACGCGCCCTTTATCTACAAGCACTTAATAAATACCAGCTCGTAGAAGAACCTGTAGCTAAAGGACTAGCTTTACAAACAGTAGATTTAAAGCTCAGACAAGCATTGGCAAACTATCAAAAAATAGCTAGTGAGTCCGCCACAGTAAATCTCATATTGCAGGCTAGATTAAATTATTTAAGTTTACTGCTTGACATCAATCGATACTATGCTCTAAATGCACCCAATATAAATGCTTCAACCTTGCAAAAGCTACAGCAGGAAACTCAGCCGTTCATCCTCCCATCAATCGGACAACTATTAGTAGCTTCATTTGATTCTCTACCAGTTATCGACTCAATTTATGCAAGATTAAATCTTGCCAACAGCCTGATCGAAGCCGATCGAATAGCCAATTTAAATAAAGCACTCTTAAAGGAAAAAATAGACTTGCGACTTCAAGCTGAAACACTTGCCAAAACTGCATTGCAAATAGCAGAGAATATTAATAACATTAGAGCTAAATCTTATGCTTTAAAAGTATTAGGACAAATAGCAGAAATCTTAGATAAACCAGAGAGATCGAGAACCCATTTAGTAGCGGCTTTGCGCTCGGCTCAGTCCGTCCAAGCGTGGGATATTGCTTACCAAATACAACAACAGTTAGGAATGTTTTACAATCGTGTAGGAGATTTACCCAAGGCTATAAAATACTACAAAGCCGCGATCGCTAGTTTAGATCGATTGAGAAGCAATTCAACTTTAAATAGCTTAGACAATCAATTTTTATTTAGAGAAAAAATTGAACCCATTTATAAAACTTATATTAATCTATTGCTATCTTCTCCAAGTCCAGATCTTCAAGAGATAGTTCAGATTAATGGTAAAAAACAAACAGTAGAGATAGAAAATTTTCTGCAATGTGCGAAAATAGAGCGCGGTTCAGTTGACGAAAATTCTACTCGTTCCTCAACAGCATATATCTATATCATCGATTTAGACGAACGAGTTGAAGCGATCGTCAATACTCCAGATCGAACTTTCCACGCTCATACTATTGATTCAAAGTCTGTAAAGGCTAGCGTAGATAATTTAATATTAAATCTTCAACGAAATAAAATACCTTATACAAAACCTTACATAAATGAAAAGAGCGTCGCTCTCTATTCCCAAGAGCTATATCAATTATTGATATCTCCTATTGAAAAACATCTGTCTCAAGCCAAAACTTTAGTATTTGCTTTAGATAGTTCTTTCCAAAACGTGCCGATGGCGCTGCTTTACGATGGAAAAAAATACTTGATTGAGAAGTACAGTATATCAAATACGTTGGGGTTGCAGTTACAAAAACCGCAGATGATAGCTACAAATAATTTGAGAGCAGTCGTAGCAGGTGTCTCGGAAAAGAGTCCGAGTTATCGAGAGTTAGATGCTGTAGAAAATTTGTCTTCGCTACCAGAGGTAATTAGTGAAATTAATAAGATAAAAGCAAGCGTACAAGTAGTAGAGTTACTCAATCGACAGTTTACTAGCGAGCGATTACAACAAAAAGTCAGTACTTCAAATTTTCCTATCGTCCACTTAACTACTCACGGACAGTTTAGCTCAGATCCAGATCGAACGCTGATATTGGCTTGGGATCGAGCAATCGATCTTCAAGAAGTAGGCAAAATAGTACAAAGCCGCTTGCAAAATCAGTCGAACGCTCTAGAATTGCTGGTTCTTAGTGCTTGCCAGACTGCAAAGGGAGATCGGCACTCGGTTTTAGGGTTAGCTGGAGTATCAGTTCAATCGGGAGCGCGAAGCACTCTAGCTACTTTATGGTTTGTAGATGCAAAATCTACCGCTCGACTGATGGGAGAATTTTATAGGAATTTAAAACTGGGAAAGCCAAAAGCTGAAGCTCTACAACAAGCACAACTGAGTTTAATTAAAGATCCTAACTATCGTCATCCTTTTTATTGGTCGGGATTCCTACTTTTAGGAAGCTGGCTGTAAAAAATAGCTGTTTCAATTCCTATTTTAGCTTTAGATAATTCCTCTCGATCCTTGTTTTTGTTAGCTAGTTCGAGAGCAGCTTCGTAGCTATAAATTGCTTCTTGCGTTAAACCTGCCTCTAGGTAGCGATCGCCCAACGTGCGCTTTACTGAAGGATTGGAATTCGTTTTGCTTACCTTTTCTAATGCTTTGATACTCTCGTCGAGTAGATTTTCCGACATATAAATCGCGTCTAAGTCCAACAGTGTGGCTTCGTCTGGAGTTAAGTTCAAATTTTCAATTTTTTTAACCACATCAAATACTCGTTTAATCGTATTTTCAGGCAGAACGTTGACAACTGTAGAATCAGCTTTAAAAGGAACGTTACCTTTGTTAGCGATCGCTGTAATCTTATAGGCATTACCAAATATAAGTTTTGGTTTGTCCGTAGGATAAGCCAGTCTCAAGGTAGCTGCATCAACGCTCTTTTCCCAAGCAACACCTCTACCTTCTACTCTCACTGTATAACTACTTGCTCCAGCAACAGGATGCCAAGCCAGTAGGGGACGAATAGTGGCTATCTCGCTTCCATAAGGGCTAATTACGCTAGGAACTCCACTAGCGGCTATCGGACCTTTGGGTTGCAGGCAGTTGCTACGATTTTCGATAGAACAAGGCATGGGTGTTGTGGGTGGTGGCACGCATTTCTTTTCTAACTCCGAAGCTACATCAGCCTTCAAGTACAAAACTTGCCTCGTGAGATAGCACAGCACTTGCACGGATTTTCCTTTCACTGGTTCGAGCCGATCTCCCTTGCATAGCAAGCTGCCAGCTTTCCAGTAGCGATCGCCATCGTTCACGATCCTACCAATAGGGCTGCAATTGATTTGAGCGAGGCTGTTCCTCACTTGCACTGAAGGGGAAGTAGCCCAAGCTACTCCGTTCGTGAAAACGAGTAGCAAGGTTATTTCAACAAGTCTTATTTTCACTTAGTAGATGCTGCAATCAAAATCAACAATGCATTAGTTCTCTCTATTTTCTCAGTAAAAACTTATTTTGCCAAATTCTGTCAAGGAACTGCTGTCGCCACACCTGTACTTCTGACAAACTCGAATTTAGCAAAAGACAAGCTTCCCACATTGCACGGGGGTCTTGAGCAGTTGCTTCTAGCAAACGTGCTAGCAGACAGTAGGCATCTGCTCTTTGCGCGTTAAGTTCAAGCGATCTTCGTAAATATTGCTCAGCCACCGCGTACTGTTTCCGTTCGAGTTCAGCCCAGCCTATATTTTTATACAAAGCAGCTTGAGTTTCGTTATTATTATTTCTACTTAGTCCCAATTGCACTAGCTCCATAGCTTTTTCATACTGCTTTTGAAGATTCTTTAATCTAGATAAATTATTAATTGCGTTTCCAGCATCACTATTACTAGCTTTCATAGCAAGTCGGTACTGCTGCTCTGCTAAATTATATTCTCCTTGCTCGTCGTAGAACGTTCCCAATCCAAAACGTCCTTCCCAATTTTTAGGATCGACTTCAAAAGCTTTCTGATAGTTGTCAAGGACGCATTTTTCATCTTGTAACTGCTGGCATATCAATGCTAAATTATTATAAGCATCTACATCTTTTGAATTAAAAGTTATTGCTAGTTCGTAAAATTTTTTAGCAGCAATAGGATTATTCTGGCTCCGATAAGCTTGATTGAAATAATAATTGGAGATTGCCCAGCTGCTCAAGCGGTATAACGGTAGAAATCCAATTGTAACTAAAATAATAAAAACAGGTATCAATACTTTTGCTTGCAACAACCGCAATAGCCGCGATTCAAAAGGTATTCTCTTGATTCTTTGCAAGATAATTTGAGCGTTCTGCGGTCTATTCCCTGGTAAATAAGCCATCAGATCGTCAATTAAATTTGCCAGAGATCGGTCGATTTGAGGTGCTTTATTCCTCCATTCCAACTGACCTGTTTTGGAGTTCTGAGGGAGATTGAGTACGGAAATCCCTGTTAGTAAACGAACGAAAGTTCTTCCAAGCGCAAAAAAATCTGACTGCGGTACTGCTTTACCATTTATTTGCTCTACAGGCGTGTAGCCAGCAGTGCGAATAACCGTCACGTCATAAAACTTACTAGATCCGGCAATACAATTTACATCTCTACTTATTTTCGCTAAATAAGTATTAGTCGTATCGCGCACAGCGCCGAAGTCGATTAAAACTAGCTTATTTTCGGGAGTAAGAATGATGTTTGATGGTTTGATATCCCGATGAAAAAACCCTTGTCCGTGTAACTGTTCTAAAAGTTTTACTATTTGATCGAGCCAATTTATAGCTTGAGTTTGAGAAATTCTGCCATTTAGCTCTATCCAGTCAGCTAAATTAAGCCCTGGAATTTTTTCCATGACAAGGCAATGCAGCAATGGAGCGTTTTCATTCGGTTGAAACTCAAAAAATCCATCTATATCAACTCTAGGAATACCAGGATTGTCGATCAGTTGTAGTACGTTAGCCTCTCGCTGTATTAACTCAATCAGCTTAGAGTTGCTAGAGTTAAGTACCTTCATAACTTTATGAGTTCCTGGCGGGTCTAACCAAGTCCCTTTTTCGTCTACTACTTCAAATATTTCTACGCGATCGTAGTCATCTAGCGATCGCAGTGGTTCTAGCAAGCGGAATTGCCCGTTAACAAGTAATTGAGTGCCGCAAGTCTGACACAATTGAGCTTCATCTGAATTTAACCGCTGACGACACCAAGGATTAATACAATATTTCACACGGCAAATCCGTTCCAGTCGAGGTTGGGCTTAGAACCCAGTCGATTTAACGATTGCAGCTTGTCTTTTTTAAGCAAGTAGCTTTTGAATAGAGGTGGTAGCGCAAAAAACAATTCTTTCGTCGTTCTATCTTTATTGATGATAATTAGCGAACAGTTGTCTAAATTTTCTACAGATGCCATTAAGTCTGAAAGTGAAATATTATTTTTACACCTAGTTTTTAATTCCGCAAATAGTCGATCAAATCCAACTAAAGTATTGTCTACTATCACTTGTTCTGTCAAATACAGGATTATCTCTTTTTCTAAGGGAGATAATCGGTCGGGTCGATACTGCTGCCCTAAAACTTCTTTGTAAATTTCAGAAATTAATTCTGACTTGTAACTGAGAAATTTTGTAACGCTGCCATCAAAAAAATTAATAATTTTTTCCGTAACTAACTTAACAATACTAGGATTACCCAAGTAAGGTTCGAGCATTTGCTCCCACTTATGTTCGTCAGTTAGTTTCGCAGTCTGAAGAATTCCTTTTGCTGCCTCTAAATCTAATCCCCCAAGCTTCAAAGAGTAACACGGTCTTCCCGACCGCTGTAGTTTTACCATGCTTTTTAAAGGCTTTCTATTTGTTAAAATAATACAGCTAGAATGCTCTTCTTCTATAATTCTTCTAAAGAAACTATTATACTCTACATAAATTCCTTCTCGGTCGTTTGCAGCGTTAGGACGATCCTCCAACCATCCATCTAACTCGTCCAAGACTATGAAGTAGCTATTTTCTCGTAAAGCTTTTATTAAACTAGAAATTTTTGCTTGCTCGTCTCGTTCGCTTGTATTATTGGAAAACTGTGTGGAAGTGAGATCGAGTAGTTCGTCTACTAAATCCTTCAGTTTTGGTTGGTACTGTACTGCCTTCCATATTACAAATCTGAACTGACAAATTTGAGATCCGTTGGCAAAACTCTCGATTAATTTAGCTATTAAGGCACTTTTACCAATACCCGCTTCTCCATAAAGAACTACACATCGGTTTTTACTTGTTAATTCTGCTAATTCTGTCAACTCTCGATTGCGTCCTTGAAAACCAGTTACGTGCGGAGGCTGTCCGGCTATCTTAATAGCTGAATTTAATAAATTTTTCTTTAACGCCTCTGGTTGCCGCTCCGCAAGTATTTCTAACTTTTGTTCCAAAAGCGATCTGAAATTCCGCTTCGTAACTTTTACCCCATCCGTTATAGCGAGTGTTAACAAATTCCATACTTGGGGGGCTACTACTGCTCTTAAATAAATAGAACTATGCGGCAAAATTTTTGCTATCTGCTCGTAGCTCCTCCCATCCCAAGCAGCAGCTAAAAAGTCTTTTTCTTTTCTGGTTAAGGTTCTGCCTATTTTAACTTTTACTTGTCGATCGATCGACTTTATAGCTATGTCAAAATCCATTTTTTTCTCTACTAGCTATATTTTAACGCGAGATAGCATGAGCGATCGTTGATAGCAAATTTAACGGTCTATTTGAATAATCAGTTGAAAGATAGGTATTTCTCCTCAGTACGTAGCATGACTTTTGCAGCCGACCGTCTTGCCTACCTTAGTTTAATTACTATTGTTGTTATGTACAGTATATACAATGTTATATACAAATTTTTTAATACTGCGTACAATTTTTTAGTCAGACGTGTCTCTGAGCCGATGTCTGTCGATCAGTTCTTTATTTTCTGGCTTGTCGAGCCAATCAGCGATCGCTTCTTCAAGTACATCGCCAATTGACAAATCTTTATCCATTCGTAAAGCGATTACAGCTCTCATTACCCGTCTTAAATCAGCTGGTATGTAGCCTCTGATTTCTTCTTTATCAGCCATAGCTCAAAATATAATTCGAGCTTAATCATCCCATAGCCCATTCGATTTTCTTCATTTCCGCGTATTTGCGTAAGCGCGTTTCCGCGTTTATGCAGATACGCGCTAAACTATTTAACTAGAAAATAGAAGAGCTAAAAGCCGTTTGCAGAGCACAAGCAATCTTCACTTCTGCTCCGTTAGAACAACTCGAATAAGCCTTACTAGTGAATGAAACAACGATGAAGGAGGCGAGTGGCTACAGATTGCATCTTAAGGCAGATAGCCGAGTTGAGAAAGCTTGAGGACAGTCGCTGGCTGTCGTCAAGTCAGTTCTTCTTACAGAGTCATGCGTTTCGTATTGACTTATGCAGTACGCTACTGTTTAATTTTCAGCAGGGCTTTGTAGATAACAATTACTTAAATGTAATCTACAAGTAAGCTGTGAACGCAAATTGTTTACTTCTTTATGGATTTGGGGAGTACCATGATTGCACGCGAAGTATCTTATGAATGTTTAAGCTCCGAATTCTCAAATCATTTGCATCATGCTTGTCACAAATTTGACTATGCAGCTTTGGACAGCGGAACTCGCTTGCTAGCTCAAGAACACGCTCGCGAAATAAAATCTCTGTTGCGTCAAAGTGCCGATAACGTATTTCAAATCGGGCAAAGCTTGATAGACGTTAAGCGAACGCTCCCTCACGGTTGTTTTCGCAAATGGATCGATTCGGAATTTAGTTGGAGCGAGTCAGCGGCAAGAAAATTTATGCAAGTAGCCCGCCAGTTCAAATCAGTAAGAATTACCGATTTGAATATTACTACTACTGCCCTTTATACTCTAGCTCGTAAGTCGGTCCCCGAAGGGGCGCGTGACGAGGCGATCGCCCGCGCTCGACAAGGTGAAGTGATCGAAGATCCGGTAGCTAGGGAAATTATTCACCGACACAAGCAGCTCATGCCAAGTACGGAGCGAATGAACATAGATATAGATAACAGCCAGACAGTAGATGTTGATGCCGAAATTGTAAGAGAACCTGAAATGGAATCTATCGAACTACTGGCAAATCTTCAGATGGACGACTCGGCTTCCATAGACAATAGTAGCGAACAGATGATATCGGGATTTTTAGATGGCGATCCTAGTCCTGCTCGATCGCTTGTAAATTTGTGCGACAATTTAGCTGTCGAGAGCGAGACGAGAGAAACGTTGGATATAGGGGTAGCAGAACCAGTTACCGTGCTTTGTTCAACTGATGCAAACGTTTCAGGCAATTCTCTCGCTGCCTATATAGAAAGTATGTCCTACGACCAAATTGCAGATACTTTAGCAGCGATCGCGCAATGTACGAAACTAGCAACTTTTAATTCAGCTAACTTAGCGGACAAAGATATTTTAATGTCGATCGTCGAGCGATCTCAACTCTTAACTGAAAATGCAAAGCGCTTGTTAAAGCAAATGCATCTTCAAGACTGACTTCAACAATTTCTCGCTAAACTAACAATCTGTCGTCTTAGTCTTGGACGACAAAATACCTGCTGTCCGATTGAATTTACCCTACAATGACTTCTTCACAAGGTTGCGCTATTTTTTGCTGACCTTGCTACCCGAAGCCAGCAATATGTAGATGTTTTTGCGCCACTGAACTTAAAGCTAACGTTAACATTTCTTCATCTGCTGATAGCTTTTTACTATTGACTATACTTTTGAATGATATAAGCTTTGTATATAGATCGGGCATAAGGCTTTTTGCTGCCTCCAAAACACATTACGATTTTGAACTATATACTTGAGTTGGTAGTAACTTGAGCTAACCAAATCAAGACTTATTAATGAGAGTGCAGTAGGCGCGTTAGCGATGTGGCAAACATTGTTATCGCTGTTGTCAAAATGTCATTCCTTGTCAGTTAGCTCAAAAGAGGGCGTGCGCGGAACATTAATGGATGTCAACCATATATAGCTTCCACTAGTAACACCTTGTAGTTTGAGGAAAAAGGCAACTCAAGTTCAACAGCAATTGTAGTAGTGCTGCACTTGCTTTCTTTGCCACCTGTTAACTTACTTTTGCAAGCCATACCGCGATCGCTAAACTGGGATTGCGTACAATTATCATGCCATGAATTATGGATAAAAGCAATACTAGCACGGATTCTGAATACAAATTGCTAACCTGGCAACAGCAAGCAGTTGACTTGCTGTTACTTGGATTTACTCAAGAGGTAATAGCAGCAGAACTCGGTATCGGTCGAGAAACCTTGGATAGCTGGTGCAAAGATAAGTCTAGCTTTGCTGTAGCGTTAGAATCGCGCCGACAAGAGCTACGGATTGAAGCATTGAGCATGGAAAATTTGTTCGGGCGATCGATAGATCGCGTAGAGCGAGAACTTAATGACAAAGGTAGCTTTGAGAAAGAAGATGTGAAGGTAGCGTTCGATATCATCAAATTGTTGTCCCCTTATAAATACCTGCGTATATCAGAGCAATCCGCTTAGTATTGCAAGTGGTTTGAGTGTGGAAAGCCCTCCAGAAGCAAATGCGAGTCACACCTCGTCCGAACTAAAACCTGAATCCGAAAACTGCAAACAGGAAGTATTTATGTTGGTTCAAAAAAGAAATAAAAGTCAGCTTGGACAAGAGATACGCAGCCGTTTGGCTCAACTCAACTCAAAGTCTTACAAAACCTCATTCCTACTAACTTTGTACGTTGTAGCAACAGACTTTGTATTTAACAGCGTACCGTTTACCCTCCTGACCGCAATCGCGTTCGGAACGGCAATTGCTTGCAAGCAAGTTCCGAAGCAAAAAATGCAACATTATTACCTTGCTATTCTGAGCTTAGGTACGGCTTTTCTTCTACCATCATCTTCTGTCTTAGCTCAGAACGCAGGAGGCGGAGGCGGAGGCGGAGGCGGAGGTATTTTTGGAAACTTACCTCAAATCTTCAGCAATGCTGCTGGAGCTAATGGCGGAGGTACGATTACCAAAATATTTGCAGTGATTGGAGCTGCTTTAGCTTGCTTTGCTATATTTTCATTTTTTCAAGGTATCAATCGAATACGCGATGGATCTGAGTTTGGCACGGCAATGGGTCCATTTTTGTGGTGTTTGGCATTTGCTGCTGGTTGTCCGTTAATCATACTGTTATTTACTGGCGGTGGTACGGGTGTCTGATGGTAAGTAATAAAACTAACAAACCAGAGCGGCATTCTAGATATCCATTTGCTGCAAACCCCGTAATCGGGAAAAATCCTACGATAGCAGGGCTACCGTCAGACCAGCTGCCCTTCTTCATTTTCTTTGGAATAATTGGGGTTTTAGGCAAGTTCTACCTCCACTGGGACTGGTTATGGACAATTGGTATTATTGCTTGGTTGTGCGGTAGTTTTTGGCTGCTATCAGGTGGATACCCCAATAAATTTCTTGCTCAATTTCATCCCAATCCAAAACTGAGGCGCAAAAACATTTCCTGTCAGTGGCAGTCGAACGTTCCTTTGCCAGTTAAGACAACTTCTACCATGAATCTACCCTTTGGTTTCGGAGGGCGAAAAGTTGCTACTCCTGGACTGCCATCTGAATCGTATTGCGTGGCTGAAGATGCATTTGACATCCTGTGCTATGTGCAGGTTAACTTACAAGGACGGCAGGTAGGTTTGCGATTGTTGAAAGCAGGAAAAAATCGGTTCAAATTTACTTTTGACTTTTTAATTGACGGCGAACATCCGACTCTGACAGAGGAAAACGCTCAAACTATTTTGAATAATTGGGAAAGCGGACTGAATGGCTTGCCTTTTGGAGAGCGAATGACCGTGGAGTGCGAGTCGTTCTCTAGTGACGATATCCGTCAAGTCGAACTAGAAGAATATGCCAGTAAAAAATCCAATCTACTCTATGCTCTGATTCGCGCCCAGCAACAAAAAGCAGGAGAGCAAAAGCGAAAAGGGCTGCGAAACCCCAAAGATATTAGAATCACTTGCACGTATACTCCATTAGAAAAAGATGCCGACGTGACGGATATAGTTGGTAGAGTGTTAACCTCTTTAAAAGAGTTTTTCAAGACTTTTAAAGGGCAGAAAGAGGTACTCGATCGCCAGCACTTGCAAGAGATTCTAACTAATGCGTATACGAGGGGCTATTTGCAGTGGGACGGGATCGTTAACGAATTAATGAAACTTAATGGTAGAATTGACACTGCAAAAGGGCTTTGGGAAAGGGACTGGAACTTTTTGCATTATGACAATGCTCCAGCTATTCCTCAATTACTCGTTCTCAACGAAAAAGGCATATCTGTAGAGCAGAACAACGCGATGCTGAGTGCTTCCGTACTATTAACCGGAGAACGAGGACGCGATGCTACGCCCTATACCGGACGCGAGTGGGTATATGTTAAAGATAAATACGTGGGATATTTGGAACTGGGCAAGTTTGGAGAATATACGAATGCCGTAGATCAGCTCCGTCATATGTGGTTGCCGCAGACCAAGACACAAGATTACAGGTTCGTCGCTACTTTTTGGGTAGACGACATACACCTGCGAAAATTCCAACTCGAACGACAGACTCGCAACGCTAAAGAGCTGTCAATCAAAGCCCTCAAGAGTAAAACGGTTGATGTTAATGCCGATGAAAGAGCAGCCTGGTCGATCGCGGCACGGCAGGCAATTGAGCGTGGTGAGAACATGATAGGCGTAGCGGCTGGCGTATTCCTGCATCGTTCTAATCCTCAAACTTTAGAACAAGATCTACGTAAGACAGCTACCTATTTTAAATCTGCAACCGCTTGTGAAACGGAACTTGCTTACCTGCGCTGGTTGCAATCTTTGCCTTTTACTTGTAGCTGTCCTTCTAGCGATTTTTATAGTAACAAGTACCTTTATTCAAGTTATGAAGCGATTACTCTCTTACCACTATTAAACACGCAACAGATCCACCAACGGGGTATCGAGCTATTAGCAAAAGAAGGCGGTACGCCAATTTACTTCAATCTATATAAGGTTTTAAGATTAGCTATTTTTGCTACGAGTAGAGGTGGTAAGTCCGTATTTTTAGGTGAAATTCTAATTCTGTGCTTAATTCTTAACATCCCTTTCATCGCTCTAGATTTTCCCCGACCGGACGGCACGTCCACTTTCTCCGATCCAATTAATTTACTGGCACAAAGTGGTGAAAAGTGCTTTTATGTAGATACTTTTGTATCGTCTAACAATCTACTTGAGTTTCCCGATTATAGCGGACTTCCTAAAGCTGAAGAACGGACTCAAGAGATTCGCGATTTTCATGTAGACGCAATTGTAACTCTAGTAACTACGGATGCAGATGACGAACAGGATATCAGAGACTTAGTAGTGCCGTCCCTCCACGATTTTCACCTTCAGCCCGAAATAATGCGGCGATATAAAGCAGCAAATGCAGCAGGACACGGTACGCCAGAACACGAGTATACGCCTACGTTGTGGGATTATCTGGAGTTTGCCGAAAAGTGGATGCCCGAATACTTGGCAGCAAACGATCTAACAATTACTGATATTCAACGAGAAGCATCTGGACGAATTCTGGCACGGCTGAGAGGAATACTCAAGAGTTCGTTAGGCAGAGCGATCGGTCGCCCCACCTCTTTTCGCTCTGACGTTACGGGACTGGTATTCGCCTTCCGCAACCTGTCAAGTAATCGAGAAGCTAAGGTTTTGATGCTAGCAGCCTACTCTGCCCTATTGCGTCGAGCCTTGGAGAGTCCTATTAGCGTCTGCGTTCTTGACGAACTTTCAATCCTAGCAGGTTTTCCGTCTATCATGCGGATCGTCGGACAATTCTGTGCCAATGGTGGTAAGTGGGGATGTAGCGTCATTGTGTCGGGGCAAGAACCAAATTCTCTGGCACAAACGGCAGTTGCTTCCCAAATATTTGACAACTTGACGGCTTCCATATGCGGACATATCAAAGGGACTGCAATTCAATCAATGTCAGATGTTTTAGGATTCGAGCGATCGCTGGTAGCACCTTATGCATCTAGCTCGGCTAAACCTTCTGCCATTAGCTTAACTTCCAACTGGCTGATTAATTTGGACGGCACGACTCATATCGAGTGCCTGTATCGCTCTAACGGACTAATGCTAGCTCTGATGGCAAACAATCTTGACGAGTCGGCGGCGCGATCGCGAGTCATGGCGGCTTATGAAGATCCACTGGAGGGGCTACTTGCTTTTGCCAAGCTTTACGAACGCGCTCTAGTTACGGGAACGCCGATGGATTCAATTCAACCAACACCTCAGCTGTTGGCAAAAGTTGCGAATTAGGAGGGATGTAATGGTAGCAAAGACAAATAAACGATATAAAAAATGGTGTTCGATTGGTGCAATCGTAGCCGTAGTTGCTTTTTCTACAGGTATTGCTAGCGCGGCGATCGTGAAAGACGCTAGTAAGATTGTTGGAGGAATAAATCGCAAGGTAGATGGTATTAGCCCAATAATCAAAAGAATTGGCGAATCTGATATAGCATCGGCGATCGAGCAAATTAGTAGCTTTCTCGATCGGGCGGATAGTTTTCTCGAAGAAATAGAGCTGTATTGGGATGAAATTTCTGGTTTTTACCGCGACATTATCGGTTTGGACTTAGACGGAATCATATCGGACATAGACAAAATTAGGGGAATTTTAGGAATTCCCAACCCGCTAGTAGTTCGCTCTGCCGTCATGCATAAAGCGCGGATGCCAAACCAAGTCATCACGGCAAAAGCTGGAGCTAACGCTATAGATCGGCAGGTCGTTCAGGGAGTCATCGCTGGAGTTTTTAGCAAGCGCGGGCAAGAAATTATTGCAGATCAGCAAAGAACCGTCCTCAGTTCTGTAGATCAATCTAACACTGCCGCTCGTCATGCTCTAAAGCGAAACGTAACTCAAGACGTTTTAAAAGATATCGCCGTACAGCAGACGACATTAGCAACAATAGCCGGACAATTATCCGCCCAGCTCACGGCAATTCAAACTCACGCGGCAGCTTCTAATTTAATGCTGGATGATATCAGTACTACGCTCGATCAAGTATCCGTGTTAGGTGAACTCGACCGACAGCAAACGCTTAACTCTAAAATAACTGCCTCTCAAAATTTATGGATTCCTGGCTTAGATCGATATAGCAACGACGAGTAGAAAAGTATATGTTGGAAACTTCTTATTTAGCAATAGATGCTCTTAACAACTTAGTTAACAATACTAAGACAAACCAAGAAGCAATTACGCAAGCTTGGAATACCAACTGGCAAATCCTTATATTACCCAAAAACAATTTAATTTTTCAGCAACTAGCTTATGCAGCACGAGTCATCGGTGCGTGTTGCTTTCTCTACTCATTTTACAAAGCAATACAGCATTTAAAGCAGACTTTTGACATCGAGCAATTCATGTTTTTGATTCGCCCGATGATGGTGCTGATTTTACTCATTCCTGACGGTAGCCATTCAGCTCAAGTGGCTTTTGGCTTGCATAGAATTTTTGAGCGGGGCATTTCTGGTTTTTTAGCTCAGGAAGTCAATGGAGTCAAAATTAAACAAGTTATATACGATCCGATCGCGACGGCTAGTGCTAGAGACGCATTAATTCAAGAACTCAATCAATGCAGCGCTCGCCCAATGGTTGCCCCTGCAATCGAATACGGTCCGCCGCAATTAACTCAAGCCCAATGCGTAAGTAACTTAAGAGAACGTGCTGAAGAATTACAGAAGACTTACGAACAACAGTACTGTATGGGTTTTTGTCCTGGAGCAGTCAGATTTTTCAAAACTTTTTCCGATACATTAAGCGAAGTTCTCAATGAGGGGACACTAAACCCCGACAATCCAATTATGACAGGCTCTAAGGTTGCCGCTGTTGCTGGGCGCAACGACGCTACTATAGTTGCGACCGCTATAAGCTTGCTGAAAGACTTTGCTAACGCTGCTGGAGGCTATGCCGCTCAAGCGGGGATGGAGGCTTCTCTCTATGCAAAGTCATGGATGTTCACAAATTCGATGGAAGGAGGGCAGTTGCTGTCGGGTCTAATTTTCCCAATAGTTTTAGCCCTTTCTTTGATGCCGGAAAAGAGAATGTTAGTTTTTGACTGGTTTGTAATTTATGGCTCTTTTGCGTTAGCTCTCCTCTACTACGACATAATCATCGCCATGACAGCCTTCCTTTTAGTCTATGCTAAATCACAAGCTTCAAGTACTTTGCAGTATGCTTATATGCTCGGCTATGGCGCTCCAGCAATCGCCCTCGGTTTGGCAACTGGGGGAGCATTTGTGGCGGTAAAGGCAGCTAACCAGTCCTATGCCGAGCAAATAGGTATGGTAACGAGCGTAGCAAATTCTGTAGTTTCTTTAGCAACTATCTTAATCTAGTATCAACATGCACCGTCTTCCCTTCGACAGACCGCGATTTCACTCCAGCAACTTCATTCCATTAACTCAGCTTGCCATGCTGGCGATTGCCATCTTACTTTTATTAATGGTTTTTTACATGGGAATGCAGTTGAGCGCTTTGGCACGCAAGCCACCTCCATCATTGGTACAATTGGTTGACGGGCAGGTACTTCAAGTTACCCCTGCTTCAGCAGACTATCGAGAACCAGGAGTCGTGTCTCGCGTAGCACAGGAGTGGGAAACGCTCACTTACAACTGGTCGGGAAAGCTACCCAACGGCAAAACCGATTCAGGCATTAATATCGGTAAAGGTAAGAAAGTTACTACTGCAACATGGGACGCTGCTTTTCTTCTAAGCGAGGATTTCCGGCGGGAGTTTCTACAAGGAATTGCCGAGATCGTTCCTCCAGAGATTTTTGAATGTCCCGACCGAGGTGTTTGCCAACTACAAACGGTATTGCAAATCGACCAGCTCTTGCCACCCAAACCGATCGGACAGGGTCAGTGGTCGGTAGACTCGATCGGTCACTTGATCGCTTTCAATTTAAGTCAGCCAATCGGCGAACCGATGCCGATCAACAAAAGAATTCGACTAAGAGCAATTCCCCCACCCCGCTATCCGCTCGAAAAAGGTCTGTCTCCCCTTCAAAAAGCCGCGTATCACTTAAGAGAAGCAGGGCTAGAAATTTTCCTAATTGAGGACATACCTAATGCTGCTTGAGGTTAGCAGAAACTCTCACATTTACAAATGAAGAAATTCCCTGTCATTCTACTAAGCCTTAACAAGGTTAACAAAACTCGTTTACAAACTTAAATGGAGGTGCGGAGTTCCTCAATTCGCTAATAATTGCGCTCGTATTTGGGATTCCGTAGCTGAATAAAATGGACAAGAGCAAAATTGATGAAGAAGTAGGCTATCAGCACGACGAGCCAGCTGTGGCTACAGCGTCTATGGAAGAAGTTCCCCTCTTAGATGCTGGCGATCGCATCAAGCCAGCTCAGGTCAAACGCCAGCGTTCTTTTGGTAATAAACCTCTTCCCCGCCTGATTTTGATCGGTACGGGTAGCTTTCTGGCAATGCTACTAGTAGTGGGCTTTATTAAGGGCGATACTAACAGTGGCGGTACTTCCCAACAACAACCAGCTACAACAAATACCCCTCCCAAACAAGAATCAGACCTTGCAGTTGAAAATGCCAAATTAAAAAGGCAGTTAGCTCTTGCCAAACAACAGCAGCAACTCGCCAATTTGAGAGCGCAGCTTGCCAAGCCCAAACCCATCGTTACGCCTCCCTCTCCTCGTCCCTCTCGAATTGCCTCCACTCGCCCCATTACAGCTTCACCCGTGCGCCAAGTGATGTACGTCCCAGCACCCAAACCAATAATTACTCATTCTCAACCTGCGAGACCTCAGCCCGCTACGCCCGTTCCAGATGCTACCCCTTCTCCCGATCCGTATCTTGCTTGGAACCAAGCTGCGACTTTGGGCAAGATTGGCAGTACGTCGGTAACAAGTATTTCTGAAAATACAAGTCAAATGCAAGCTTCAAGTGTTGATGATTCTGACGAATCTGATACAAGCGAAGCGAATATATCAGTATCCCAGCCGAGTGGAGGAACTGGCGAACCTCCGACTCAGCTTGGTTTACAAGAGCGAAGATCGCAAAGCGAAAAACCCTCGGCATCGTACCAGTCGAGCAATAATTACCCAGTTACCGATCGTAGCTTGATCGTCGGTACGCACGCTGTAGGGGAGCTAGAGACGGCGATCGCCTGGACGGGCGAGTTGCAAAATGCCGACCAAAGATTTCTCATTCAACTTAAGGAACCGCTTCGAGCTAACGATAGTTCGGTCGCGTTTCCTCAAGGGACGAAACTAGTTGCAAGAATCGACCGCGCAACTGGTAACGGACTGTTACAGCTTTCTGTTATTTCTCAACTATCGCAAGCCAACGGTCGCATTGTCGAGCAGCCCTTACCTCTTGGAGCCATCTTGATTTTTAGTAAAGACGGTCAACCGTTGCAGGCTAAAGCACGGAGGCGGAGAGATTTGGGTAGAGACATACTCATGCCCATACTAGCTGGTGCTTCCAACGTAGCGGGATTGATAAATTCTCCCACTTCCGAATCCGTGTATAGTTCGGGAGATTTTTACAACTCCACAATTAGACGCGATCGAAGAAATTATCTAGCTGGATTCGGTCAAGGAGCGTCGCAGTCTTTAATCTCTCAAATGCAAAATCGCAATCAACAATCGTGGCAGGATAACCAATCGCAAGCTCCAGTTTATCAGTTGAAGCAAGGTACTTCCGTCCAAATTTTTGTCAACCAATCATTTCCTTTTGAACGATGAAACGTTTAATTTTTCTCTCTCTTACCCTACTAGGAATATATTGCAATCCCGCTACAGCTTTTCCGACTCGCGAAGTTTTCTCCGGTCGAGCGCAAGGGATCGACGGCTCTATAATTGAGTTGGAAATTTATCCTGGCGATCTTTTTACAATTGATTTTTCTAGGACTGGCGAGACGGTAAAGCAAGTTATGGCTGGCGATCCTTCTCGTTTTACTTATGGCGGAGTAGACGGAGTACTTTGCCCTCTTACCGTTGCAGAAAGCTGTACTAGCACGGGTGCAAAAGTTGTTTTCATCAAGCAAATATATCCCCCGCTTGAATTCCCCAATCAATCTCACAGCGCGGATGGCAGCACTCAGCTAAAAGTCTATACGGAAGGCGATCGAGGAGTAAAAGAATATATTTTTAAACTCATCCCCGTACCAGTAGAAGTGAAAAAAACTTCTAGTTATTCGTCTTTAATTGTCAATCCCGATAGTTCAAAGCCTCAACCATTATTATTACAAAACAAATAGAAATCAAATTATCATTTTTCTACACGGTTGTAAGCTTTTATGCGTTACTCCAAAATCGGTAGATTATTACTATGTTTTATTATTTGGACTACAAGTTTCTTACTAATTTTTGCTTGTGTAGAAACTGAGTTTGCGTACTCGCAAAACTTACAAGTTGATACAAGTACTACACTGCCAACTATTACATATACTGACGGACAAGAAGAAGTATACGTTCCAGATTGGTCTAAAGTTACGTTTTCTTCGTTCTCGGCGATCGAGCAGTCGGGTTGGGTCGATTTTCCTCAAGACTTAGTAAATGCTCTAAAATACGATCCCTCGCGGGTTTGGCAAGCTGGTACGTCTGTTGATGCACTCGTGCAGTTAGGCGACCTTAAAGACGCTTTCCATCTCGAAGCGTTTAGCCTGAACGATATTTCCGACCTCACGGGGCTGGCACTGAAAACTTTAAATCTAAACAATTTTGGGATTGCCGATCTGCAAACTCCCCTATCTTTGGTTCGGGCAATTCCTCAATTGGCAAACTTACCAATTGATAGCGTTGCACCTTTGAAGGATTTATTACATCTGTCAGGAGGATTGGGCAATGGCACGATCTCCCAAATACTGCAACAAAACCCAGTTTTTGGTAGCATGTCTTTGGGAAAATTAGACTTATCTCAGTACAACTTACAGTCTATTCCTGGTCTATCGCAAGCATTCATCGGTAATTTTACAGGCTGGCAGCAATCTTTTATTGCCGATATCCCTGGCTTGAATCTCGTTCCCTTCAGCCAGTTTCCCGTACCTTTCTTAAGCGGAGGTATTTCTTTCGGTAGAACGGACGTTACTTGGTCTGATGCCGAGCGTGGCGATTCTACCGTGCCTCCCGTCTTATACATCAGTGGTAGCGTCAATCGCAAAGGGAAAACCGTTCCCGTACCTTGTACGGCTGAAAAGCCTTGCAGTTACATAGAGATTGCCGATCTTGTTTCAAACGATGGTTCTTTACATGGGAAGCGCTGGGTTTCTGGTCTATCCCAAAAAGTCAAAGGGGGTTTTGGACCCCTAGCGAAAGTAAATGGGGGTTGGGAACCTACGGGAATTAAAGTATACCCAGGCGTTCCCTTCAAAGTAGTGCTGACAAGCGTTGACGAGACAAAGGGGACTGCTAAATTCGCACTGTACTTCAACTTTTGCGCCGATCTTCCCTTCGTAGGTAAATCCTGCGCTCCCTATTTTATCGGTCCCGTTCCTTGGTTTCCAACCCGCGAGAAAGGACTTATAGTTGTAGCATCCAATTCCCAACCTAACGTAAAAATCCCCGCAAAATACCAAGCGCGAATTAACAAGATCGGGCAACAGTACAAACCGCAGCAAGCGGCAACCAATACCTCAGAAGTAACTAGCAGCACCTCTCTTTGCGGACAAGGACCAGGGGGAATCGATTTTCAAGCGCTGGCAGATGCGACCAGTAGCATCGAAGGCAACTACAACAGCGTCGGGCAGTGGGGCTGTGATGGCGCGGGGAATTGCGGTCGCGGGTTGGGACGTTACCAGTTAATGACTTACCGCAGTGACGTTCGCTCGGCAATTACGAGCCAACCAGGAGGTAGCAACTTCTATACTCGTCTTCAAGCAGGGTACAATCCATCCACTACCGAACTCAATCGATATTTTTCTCCTCAAGCGCAAGATCGGTTATTTGTCACCGCTCAAACGCAAAATATAAATCGCCTGCTACGGCGTGGAAAATCGGGCGACGAACTGGTAGCTTGCTTGGGGCAGATGTGGTATTCGGGGACTTGTAGCGATTCAAGCGGGCGCGACTACACTGGCGGTCCCACTATTAGGGAATACGGTCAGAAATTAGTGAAGGGATATCGTCAGGCTTTGGCAAAGTCTAACAAGAACTGCGCCACATCCCCTACAAAAGATAATACCTCTCAAAGTCGCGATCGCAGTGAGGATAGCTAACATGAAATCTCGTTCCATTTTTCTTCAGCTAGTATTTATATCTAGTATTATCTGGGTTTCCTGCCATGCCCTAGTAGGAAATGCTGCTGAGATCTTGAAGTGGGAACGGTTACAGGATGCTACTCCAGCGTTGATAGAGCAAGTGCGTCGCGACTATAACAGCGATGTTGCGCCGGACTCTCCTGTCAATGTCACACAGATGCGGGTATCGAAAATTAGCAAGCCCAATGCAGAAACTCTACTATTAATTAATACCCGCTTACCAGGGAAAGATCCAGATGCCAATCCCAGTTGTGGAGTATCGGGATGCTTATTTTACGGTTACGTGAAGCGAAAAAACAACTTCATACAGGTATTCAACGGCTACGTTAACGATTTTCAACCGCAGAAGGCTCCCCCAATTATACAAGTTAGCGATCGCTTAGAGCATCGCCTACCTTGCTTGCGCTTGACTTCTTATAAAAATAACTTCCCTCAACCTTTTGTCACTCATCTTTGCTACGACGGCAAGACGTACCAGCCAGTTGATTCACCTAAGTAACGCTCGATGGAATAGCTTTTATGCCCCAATACGTTCGGACGGTATCGGCTACGACCGCAGAATATAACCCTTACAGTAATGCATTTGCTCCTTTAATGCATCCAGATATGAGTTGGCGGTGGGTATTGCTCGGTGGCATCATGCTATTTTTCGCCTTAAGCAGTCAGTTTAGCAGTCGGAAGGGAAAACTAACTACTGGTCGCTGGGCAGGCGCGAGGGAAAAGCGAGCGGCGCTCGACAGCGCGATCGTGCAGTTGCGAGAGCGCAAAAAGGATCGGGTTACGCTCTACGTCGGTACGCCCAAGTACCGAATTAAATTTGCTCCCATTCCTACAGATGCGACCCGAAAGGAGCGTTGGGTTCGACAACTGGCGACCTGGGCGTTAGTCACTCGCGCTAGGATGTTTACTTTGTGCGGCTTGACTTGCTCTTACCTCGTTCCCGACGCGCAACGCGGGATCGTAGTTCTCGGTAGCCCTGGTACGGGAAAGACTGGTAGCGCGATCGATCCCCTGATCCGCAGCGCGATTGACGAGTCAATGTCAATGCTGATCTACGATGTCAAGGGCGACCACATGCGACGGCACGTCGCTTATGCTATCGAAGCAGGTTATGAAGTTTATATTTTTGCACCAGGTTTTTCCTATAGCGGTACGATCAACCCTTTAGATTTTCTGCAAGATGGGGGAGACTCGGCTAGTGCTAACGAAATCGCAACTATTATCAACCGCAATTCCAAACTAGCTTCTAGCAAAGGACAGGATGACTTCTTCGGACCGCAGGGAGATCAGTTGCTGGAAACAGTACTCATGCTGGCGAAGGCTAGCCCGTATCCAGATATGCTGACAGCTTGGAAAATTTTGTCCTTGCCGAAACTAGCCAAACGGCTACAGCTAGCGAGCGGGCAGCATAATTTAGACCTGTGGGCAGAAGTGAGCGCCACATCGTTGCTTTCTGTTGCAGATGCAGAGCGCACGGTGAGCGGTATTGTGGGGACGGCAACGATTACTTTTTCTCGGTTCGTCAAGCGCGATTTTCTACCCAGCTTGATTGGTAAGACGACGATTCCACTGAGGCTCGACGGCAAGCAGATAATTTTCTTTCAGATCGACGAAAAGCGAGAGGCGGCAACTGCTCCCTTAGTTGCTTCATTGTTGCACATGATTGTCAAGCACAACATGAACAACCAAACCCCCCGCCAGACTCCTATGGCGTTGTTCATGGATGAATTTCCCAGTTTGTGGGTTCCAGATTTAGTCAACTGGATCAACCGCTTTCGGTCGTATGGCTTAGTGACGGTTCTAGGTTATCAATTTCAATCTCAACTGAAAAAAACTTACGGGCAGGATGATGCAGACTCGATAGTAGCGGCTTGCTCCACTAAGTTTGTTTTCAATCCCAATCACGAACCTACAGCTGCATCTTGGAGTAAGTATGTAGGTAAAAAAGAGGTAGTCATCAAGCCCCGCTCTAAAACACACGGCAAGCAACATAGCACCAGCCAATCGGAACAGTACCACCAGATCGATCTGATAACGGCAGACCAGATTAACAAAATGCGGGAACGCGAAGGCTTATTTATCAGTCCTCGTTATGAAGGTGGTGGCGCTGGCTCCATTCCTTGGCACGTCAAAAGGTTTGTTTTGCCTGAAAATGACTTGCAAGCGCAAGAGCAAAGCACGAAGCTGTGGGATACAAAAGTCCGCAGTCGCTTGGTAGAGAGGGCTAAGAAAACGCAGCTCCATCTAGAGGATTGTCAGTTACGAATAGAGCTTTTGCAGAGGGGGGCGATCGCGGATTGGCAGCTACCACCACCAGAGGAGGCTGAGGCTGTAGCAAGTGCGGGAGCAGACTAAATTCACACCATGACAAGGAAAGATAAGCAATGTTGGACAGAGATTATTCTCACGTTGATTCATCTCAACAGCATATAGTTCGCGAACAAGTTAGAACAGTTCAGAATACAGTTGAGGGAGCAGCGCGGATCTACAAGCGTTTATCGCTGAGAAAAAAAGCTCCTCCTAGAGTCAGGATAGAAATTGATAAAAATACATCTTATGCAGCTTTAGAGCAAAAGTCTGGTCTGGAAGCAAAAAATGGTGATTTGATGGAGCGATCGCCAAACAAAAAGCTTCTCGAAATTGGAGTGGAAGTAGAGAAGAACGCTACTCATACAGCATTATGGAGTGAGTATAGTGAAGGTACAAAAGCTGAAGTACCAGCACAAAAAACGCTTGCTGTTGCCCGACAAGCTATACGCGAGGGTCACTCTCCAGAAAATACGGTCAAAATCCTATCTCACGACCCAGAATTTCAAAAACTTCAACAACAAAATCTTGCCGCGGCAGAGCGTTATGCAAATCTTGCCGTTGAAGCAGCTCAACGTAAAGAGCTAGTAGCGGCAAGCGGTCAACCTCAAAAACAAAAGCAGCAACAACGCAGTAAAAATAGTCAAATCGAACGCGATTTGTGAGTAATAACAATGCATTGAAATATATGTTATCTTGTCTAGCAGGAGATAAAAAAATGGCTTCTTACTATCAACTACAACAGTACGAAATAGAAGCAATTCAGGCTAAGTTACCAGCTAATTTTGCCGACTTAAAGGATGCATATCCGCTCTCAGTCGCTGCTGCTGCCACTAGTTGGGATATACCAGCATATCCGAAAGGCTATAAACCAAAGATTATCGAATTGAATTATACTGAAGACGACGATTTTTCTTCTCCTCACGTAGTTATTGAAGAAGGAGAAATTGTCTATTTCGACTTCCAAGTGTTTGATGTCGCTGACGGTACGCTGGGAATTTCGCTCGACGAAGAGGAGCCAGCATACGTTCGGATAAACGATCTGGTTCTTCTCAATCGTATGAAAGAAGTTGTGCTGCCAAAAATCACAATTTCAGAAGCATCGCTTTGGCTGCGATTTAACCTTCCCAGCTTTCTTACCATAGCTTAAGAATATTCTTCGTTTCTAGTAGCAATTGAAGATCTGCAAAGAGATTTCAATTTAAGTAAATTATGCGGTTCTAGCAGACCGCTTCTCTCCAATTAAACAATTTATCTTGAGGAAAGATCGTGCCTCCAGAACAGTCTCCATTGCAATCGTCGCAGTCAGAGCAAACCGCTCCCGAATCAGGCGTAGCTCAACAACCCAGTCCACCCGCTCCAACTTCTAGCCCTTATAGCGAAACCGAACGCACCAATGTTGAAGAGACTGCAAGCGAGAAACAATCCAAGCAAAAGGTCGAGTCAACGCCGATTCCAAAGGATATTGTCTCTCAAATTTACCAAGCAGTAGAAGCAAGAAAGTTTCAAGGTGCTTTGCCCATCACTATTAGAGAAGGCTGGCGCAACACTGTATTTAAAGCCAGCCCAGGTCAAAAGCCAGAAGTCAATAATGTCACGCCCAGGCAACTAGCTTTAATCCAGAAAGTTATTGAAGACCCGCAAGGGTTGAAAGGCTCGATCCGTATTTTTGTTGGAAAGGAAAAAGTTTTCCACGTCGATAGCAATAAAGGAATTGTATTTGACAAGCTCGGTCTGATTCCCGAACGCGCTCGCGATCGAGCAGTAGAGCAGTTTAGTAAAAATACTCAATCAACTAAATCTCAAAAGCAAGCCGATCTCAAAACGCAACAGGTTCAACCTACACCCACTGAAGAAATTAGCTTAAAAGACCAAATAGAGCAACTTCAAGCACTTGTCGAGCAACAGCAGAAACAGATAGAATCGCTAACTTCGCGGCTCGACAAGTTTGCCAATTCTCCCATCTTTTCGGCACTGGCGAATGCTAACTCGGTAAGCGACTGGGCTAACCAAATGCATGCCAAGATAAAAGAATCGGGGCAAGCGGCAGTCAAACAAGCGTCTCAAGAATTGGATCGCAACAAAAAAACGCTTGGAAACAAAATACAAGAGTTTTTTAGAAATTTTCGAGACAAGACGACTCGCAAAGTTGATGTCGTGCGCGAGCGCGTGTCTACGGGGATTGAAGTCACTCAAAGCAACATCAAGCAACAAGTCGGCGACACGGCACTCAAAGTTATGGGAGCTGCTGTCAGGACGGTGGTAAACAATGTGGGCGAAAAATCTGCGGATGGTTCTATGACATTTCAATCTCCAGCCAATGATCGATCCTATCAAGTTACAGACGATCGCGTTACCGTTAGCGAGCGTGCGGCAATCGAACCGCAATCTATGTGGGATAAGTACAGCCAAGGCGTGGAGACTAAGGTTCCCAGCGAACTTACTCTCGCGACCGCACAAAATGCGATCCGTGCTGGAGAACCTCGCCAGAACGTGTTGCAGATACTTTCTGCCGATCCCGAACTGAAGCGAATTGAAAACGAGCGTGGAACAGCAGCTGCTAAGCAGTATGGCGAACTTGCTTTTGCTAGGGCAAGTCGCTCCTTACAAGCCGCCGAGCGGCAGCAGTCACAGAAGCAACCAGCTCGTCAGGTGCAAACCGAAACTGAAGCTTAGTTGGTTAAGAGAAATACTGATAAGTTGCGATTAATTCTAGTATTTCTCTATCATCTATACGACTTAATTGCTAAATTTTTGATATTTACTACTACAGAAGTATGAAACTAATTTTTGCCGTGTCTAGTGTAACGTTACTTTTTTCATTGGTGTCTTCTCCAGCTCTGGCAGAAGCTCCCGCTCAACTGCAACAATTACTAAAAACAAAAAAGTGCGTTGGTTGCGATCTCAGGCAAGTTAGACTGAGCAATGTAGATTTAAGTAATGCCAATTTGGAGAATGCTAACTTAGCAGGTGTAGTTTTAGAGCGCGTCAACCTAAAAAATGCAAATTTAACTAAGGCTGACTTATCTGGGATGATGGCAAACTATGTTAATTTCACTAAAGCCAACTTGAAAGAATCCGAGCTTGTTAATGCATCTTTTAGCTATAGCGATCTCTCTCAAGCAGATCTATCAAATTCTACTTTGGATAGAATGAGAGCGAACTACTCTAAGTTTATTCGTACTAATCTTAGCAAATCCGATCTAAATGGTACTAGTTTTGATCGCTCAAATTTAAGTTACGCAAATTTAACTTTTGGTAAGTTAGAGCAAGCTACTTTCAGTAATACCAAAATGCGAGGCGCAGATCTCACCAATGCCGAGCTTTGTCCGAGTTCCATACAGGTAGCGCCCTACTGCGCTAATTTGAGTAGCGCGGACTTAACTGATACTAAAGGGTTAGAACCAGGGTTTGTTCCCTAGCACTAAAACTTAAATTGTTACGAGTAGATGAGCGATCACTTAATTATTACCAAGGCTATTTTATAACTAAGAAAAATGGCTAAACTCAAGTACTGCCCTCACTGCCAGCAAAATGTAGCGGTAGTTACTAAACCTACTACAGTAGCTATAATTCTTGCTTTTATTGGTTTCCCTTTTTTAGTTGCTAGCAATTCACTCAATAAATCTGCTTGGCGAGCTGCCGCTCCAAGTGCAGGTATTGCAGTTTTATCGATTGCTTTATTTCCCTTACTATTTAAAATTAGTTGCTCGATTGCTATTTTGGCGCTGCTTTTGCGAAAAAGCTACTGCTCTATCTGTCGTACTCCTAATAGATTTTTACACTCACCAAAAATAGTTTAATTTTTCGTGTCACTCCTAGAAAAAGCCTCACTTATTTCTACTAATGTAGTAACGCCATCTCTTAGACCGTACCAAAAACAATGTATTGCAGATACTTATTCGCTAATTCGTTCGGGAAAAAAGCGAATATTGATATTTGCTCCTACTGGTGGTGGCAAAACTTGGCTTGGTTCTCAAATCGCTCGGCACGCAGTTGATAAAGGGCGGTTTATTATCTTTGTCGTACATAGAGATATTTTGGTAGAGCAAACTGCTCAAAAACTTGCAGCTTTTGGGATCGTCCCTGGATTTATAAAATCTGGCTGGAAAGAAGACCGTCGATCTCAAGTACAAGTAGCATCGGTGCAGACGATGGTAAAGCGTGACTGGTGGCGGCAGTACCCAGCAGACATCGTTATTTTGGATGAAGCTCATCTGACTGCATACACTTCTGTTGTCCGCCAAATGATGTTTGGCGTGTATCCGCAGGCTATTTATTTAGGACTGACTGCAACTCCTTGGCGAACAAATCGGCGCGAGAGCTTGAGAGATGTTTTTGAGGGTTTGGTTTGCGGTCCAATGCCCTACCAGTTGATTGACTCTGGATATCTAGTTAAACCTAGCTATTTTCGCGTGACCGAAGCAGACTTGCAAAGCGTGGGGACGACTGTTAGCGGTGATTTTGATGAGGTACAACTAGCCTTAGCGTGCGATCGACCCCAATTGATCGAGCAAGCTGTACGAGATTGGCTACGGCTGGCGAAAGGACGGAGGACGCTCTGCTATACCGTTGACGTTTCTCACGCTCGACATCTGTGCGAAGCATTTGTAGCAAAAGGAATTCCATCTGCTTGCGTTTCTGGTTCGACACCACCGAAACAAGCTAACCAAATTTACAAGCAGTTAGCGACGCTAGAGATTCAAGTTTTAGCAAGCTGTATGAAGTTAGTAGAGGGTCTAGACATTCCAAGCGTTAGTGCAGAGTTGCTATGTCGCCCTACTCATTCACCTTCTCTATACTTTCAAATGCTCGGTCGTGCGCTTCGCCTCAGTCCTGAAACAGGAAAAGTTGATTCAGTCATTATCGATCAAGCTGGCAATGTAGCACGTCACGGTTTTGTTGAAGATATTAAAGAAATTAGTTTGGAACCAGCTAATAAAAAACAAGTGTTGGAAGCTCCAAAAAAGCTATGTCCTCATCATGACGGGGGCTGTGGAGCTATGCTTTATGCTTTCAACATGAAATGTCCTCATTGTGGATATGTATTCGAGCAGCCCAAGAAAATTTATCTCGTTCCAGAAATAGGAGAAGTAATTCGCCCAGAAGACGCAGATCGCTACGAATTTTATCGTCGAAAGTTGAAAGAAGCCTATGAAAATAATTTCGATCCTGGCTGGGCTGCTCATGTATTTCGCGATAAGTACGGTCATTGGTCGCCGGATTCATGGGCAAAAGGAGCTATTTTTGGGAGTGAATCTTCTGAGGAGCATAAAAATTCTTATCACAGCCACCTTCAGGCGATCGCTCGGCGTAAGGAAAAACCGGACTCATGGATTCAACGTTACATGACGCTAGAGTTTGGCTTTGATGATCTTGTTTGAGCTTGACTTTTTAAATAGAAATTTATGAATACTATTGCTCAAATCGCTCAAATTCGTACTTATTTCAGACGTTACAACAGCGGTAACTACAACCGTGACGAATGCCTGTGTAGAATTGGTATCGTAGCAAAAGTTCTAACCCAACAAGATTTGCAGACGCTTCAAGGAGGTAGATTAACATCAGATCTGCGCTCGAAAGTTTTAGCTTGGTTGCGATATAATGGCAATTCTATTTAATTTCGATGCGTAACCTCACGAGTTAACAGCTAAGAAGCAAAGTGCCAGCATCTAAGCCTCGGTCATTTAGGTCATTTGTTACGTGCTGGAAGTACGAGTACTCGGCACTAGGAACTTTCGTGCGTGATATACCGAAAATAATGCGGGAGGCAGATAGCCCCGAAGTTGATGTTTCAAGAATTAAATGAATTGAACCATCAAGGTTATTTATATCAGGGTGGAATACCGACACGGGCGAATTTATTCGCCATCACAATTGCTTTTTCTTGCCCATGACTCAAGAAGTTCACTGATGCTTTTTCCTTTAACTACAGCTATTTTTTTGTAGTCTACTCTATGCTGTATGAGTGGAAGATATTTTGTGAAATTTCTGAAGTTCAAAGTAGAGAGATGTCGATCTTTTGTTATTTTTATTCCTTTGCTTGTTGACAAATTGCTATTTAGAAGTGGTACTCTATTCTAAGTAGAGAATAACAGAAATTTTCAGGAGGTGATTCGCGATATGGCACGGAGTACGAAGCCATCATTTGTTCTAGAACTACCATTAATTGTTAACAGCAAGCAAGATTCAGAACTGCAATCCAGGTTCAATGCAGCCATGAGGTTGTATAACAATGTGTTGGGTGAAGCTAAAACTAGAATGGAATTGGTTCGTAATTCTAAGACATATCAGGCAGCAAGAAAAATTCCTGGTGACAACAAGAAAGAACGAGATGTAGCGTTTAGCAATGCGCGTCAGGCTTATAGATTCACGGATTACGATTTGCAGGCTTACGCAAATAGAGCCGCTAAAGACTCAAAATGGATTGCCGAAAAAATAGACGCTCAAACTCAACAGAAACTAGCAACTCGTGCATTTAAAGCCGTTGAGCGTGTCCTGTTTGGCAAAGCGAAAAACTTACGTTTCAAAGTTCCAACTCGATTTCGGTCTGTTGAAGGAAAAACCAATAAACAGGGAATTCGGTGGAAGAAGGATAACCACCTTGTCTGGGCTGGGCTAGAATTAAGGGCAATTATTGACTATGAGAACGAAGTTGTTAAACATGGTCTTTCGTGTCCAGTCAAGTATTGCAGAATTATCCGGCGTGAACTGAACTCGAAGCATCGCTGGTTTGTGCAACTTGTTTTAGAAGGAGAAACGTACCAAAAACCGCAAAACTATATTGCTGATGGGTTGATTGGACTGGATCTTAATGTATCCAACATTGCATTTGTTGCAGATAACCATGCTGACTTGCTGCCATTTGCGGAAGGCGTTCCTACCTTTCAACGTGAAATTGCAGTACTTCAGCGCCAGATGCAGCGCTCCAGGCGTGCTAGCAATCCTAATAATTATGAGCCAAATGTTGAAGTCCGTAAGGGGCGCAGAATTTTTATAAAGAAAGGTAAGCCCAAAAAAGGGAAACGCCAGTGGAACAAATCTAGCAACTACCGCAAAGCCGCACAGAAAAAGCGTGAATTAGAGCGACGTAAAACAGCGTATGCTAAGTCGCAAAATCGTCGTGTTGTTAACGAAATCTTGAGGCACGGCAAGAACATTAAAGCTGAAAATGTCAGTGTCAAGGGATGGCAGAAACGATATGGCAAAGCTATTGCTGCTAAGTCCCCAGGTTTTGTTCAATCAGAATTGAAACGTAAAGCTGAAAAAGCTGGCGGGAGATTCATTAAGTTCTCTACTCAAAAGACCGCATTGTCTCAAACTCATTTTGATGGTAGTCGCATCAAGAAGCTCTTATCAGACCGAGTTCACCGTGATGTCACAGGTCTTCCACCTCATCATCGCGATCTATTCAGTGCATTTTTGAGTAGATATGTCAATCAGGATAAGTTGTCATTGCAGGATACTCGTAGTGAGTATTCAAGGTTGGAACCAATCTTGTTGGAGGCATGGCAACGTCATTTAACTCGCAAGCAAGTAGGCGCGTCTGAAAGCAGGATGTCTGATTCACCCTTAGAGCGAGTCTCCAACGAGCCACTAATCGTTGACCAGATAGCCGCATCGGGCAAAAAGTCAAACGTGGATGTGGCGTGAATCTCCGCACCTTGAGGTCGGAGAGGGTTCAATCCGTGACGAGCGGTTTCCACTACAAGCAGATCGCGATAGGCAGTAGATTTATCTAGAAAAAAAGTGGGCGAACCAGAGCTGCTATCAGCACTTAGACGATCTACACGCCCTTTGGGATAAATTTCAAGCCACTGGTCGAATGCCCGCGATCGCCGCAGACAATTCTTTGCGTCGCGAATGGCACTAAGATAAGGTGAAAAGCTTAGCTGATAAGCATTGCAGTCTTCTA
>ERZ1066124.146-NODE-146-length-68581-cov-26.396536_pt1 | contig 68581 bp, 60 predicted proteins | sample MGYA00382771_ERZ1066124 | MGnify/ENA primary metagenome ERZ1066124 (study PRJEB33369, sample SAMEA5778354) | biofilm metagenome | biome: Industrial cooling water; feature: Water cooling tower basin; material: Biofilm | place: United Arab Emirates | collected... | reverse complement strand
TACCACCAGGGGTGTATTTTTGTGATTGGGAGGAGTTTAAAGAAAGATTTGGGTATACGCCCAAACGCTCAAGAATGATAGAAGGGCTAGAAGAGATAATAGAACATCTAATGCTTGCTTTTTTGACGGTTAAGTTATGGTCAATCAATTCCCAGTTATAATTGTTACAGAAGAAGCTTATGAAGGTTCAACAGAAGAAGCATTAGGAAGCAAATATAAGTTTTGGTATCAGCACGAGACATTAGGTCGTTGTTTGTATAAGCAAGCAAGGGCTAATTTAGGAGAAGACTGGGCTGAAAAAATAGCATCAGAATTATGTAAACTATTAGGGCTTCCTCATGCTACTTATGAGTTAGCTTCAACAAGCAAGGGTAATCGTGGCGTAGTTTCACCTGACTTTTTGTCATCAGATAGTATACTAGTTCATGGGAATGAGCTTTTGACTTCGATAGTACCTAATTATCCAACATTTGGTACTTATGGTATATCGCAGCATACTATAGATATTGTGCTAATGGCTATTAGTAACGAATCTATTAATTTGCCTATTGGTTGGTCAGTGATTTCTGGTATTCAGGCGCCTGTCGATGTTTTTGTTGGCTATTTACTACTGGACGCTTGGATAGGTAACGGAGACCGTCACCATGAAAACTGGGGTATTGTTAAGAACAAGACAGTATCGACTTCAAAACAAACAAAATACTTGGCGCCAACTTACGACCATGCCTCATGTTTGGGACGTGACCTTTCGGACGAACAGAGGCAGCAACGCTCGGTTGAGTCTTACGCAAACAAATCGTTTTCGGCATTCTACGGTAATGTTGGGGACAAAAAGCCACTGAAAACTTTTGATGTTTTCCAAAGGGTTGCTCAGAGTTACCCGGATGCAGCTGATATTTGGTTAGCACAGCTTGAACAGATTTCTGAAGATAATATAAAAAATATTTTTAATTTAATTCCAAGTAACCGTATCTCGCCCATTGCTGGTAACTTTGCCCAAAAAATTCTTAAAATTAATAAAACTAAGCTACTTAATTTGAGAGAGAAGCTACCTTGAAAACACCAAAAACATTATTTTTAGCTTGGCAAGACTCAACTAGCCGCTTCTGGTTCCCTATTGGTCAATTAACTTATAAGGATGAAAAATACGAATTTGTTTATACGTATGGCGCCCAAGAAGCTGAAGAGAAATGTGCTTTTAGTCCCTTAGAGTCGTTTCCGCGCTTTGGTGAAGTATATACATCAACTTATTTGTTTGCCGTATTTACTAATCGCTTAATGTCGCGCTCGCGTCCTGATTATTCGAGTTTTATGCAGCGGCTGAATCTTTCTCAAGATGAAAGTAATCCATTTACTATATTATCCCGAAGTGGTGGACAACGACAAACAGATACATTAACTGTTTTTCCTTTACCTGAACGCGATGAAGATGGATTGTATCATTTTTATTTTCCATTACAAGGACTGCGAGATTTACCAAAGTGTTCAATTGAACGGATTAATCAGCTACAAGTTAAAGAGAAATTATGGTTAGCTCACGAATTTCAAAATTCCTCTAATTTTGAGGCTTTGAGCGTAAGTACTGAAGACCATTATATAGTTGGTTATTGTCCAAGATATTTATTTGCAGAAGTTTTTGAACAAATAAAACAAAAATCGCGTGTCGAAATACGAGTAGAACATGTCAACGAACCTTCTACACCGTTTCAATTTCGTTTGATGTGTGAGATGACTTTTGATATAAACAATGAAGGGCGCCTGTTTTCAGGTCAGCAATATCAACCACTGGTAACAGAAAAAGCAATAGTATAATATATAAGTCTAAATCTATGGTTTTTCAACCGCGCTTCAATTATTGTGACGCACTAGTAAAACATCTTGGAACTATTGAAGCAGCGCGCGCTTTTATCGAAGTATTACCGCTTCCTCCTGACACTGCATTACGGTTGCGTCATGATGCTGTGCAAAAAAGCACGCGCAGTTCGACACAAATTGAGGGAAATCCTTTAGATGAAGCAGAGGTTAGACGCGCAATAGCTCGTAGCGACCGCACAGGAACTGATGCAGAGCAAGAATTTCGCAATTATTGGCGCGCGCTTGATAGAGTTGAAGAATTCGCCGATGCACAAACACCTACTACAGAAGTGTTTATAAAAGAGTTACATCGAATTGTAATTGTCCGTAGTCGTGGACGCAGGGGAAGTAAAAGCGAGTATCGGGTTACAGAATGTCCTGTAGTAGATACTGTAACCCGAAAAATTGATTATGCACCTGCTACACCAGAAGATGCACCTGTACTAATGCGCGAGCTAGTTGAATGGTTATCTTCAACAAGTACAATGCAATTACCTGCTCCTATTCGTGCTGCTATTCTTACACACCGTTTTCTAAGTATTCATCCTTTTAACGATGGCAACGGTCGCACAGGAAGACTTTTAGCAACTGCGGAACTGTGGCGTTCTGGTTATCGAATGCGGGGGTTTTTCTCTTTTGATGAGTATTTTAACGCTGACCGCGAGCGTTACTATAATAATTTGCAAATGGGTTTGCCAATAGATTTTTATGATGGGCGCCATGACCCAGACCACACCCCTTGGATTTTATATTTTGTTGAAACAATGGCGAATGCAGCATCGGAATTACAATCTAAAGCCAGATTACTATATAAAGCAGGCGCCCCAGAAGTACCGTGGGAAAGATTACCACGCACCTCGCAACAACTTCTCACAAGACTTTTGGCACGAGTACTTGATGGCGCCCTTCAACCTTTTGTTATTAACTCCTCAGATATTGATTCCTGGTTTGGAGTTTCCGAGCGTACAGCACGCGAATGGCTCAAACAATGGACAGAAGAAGGATTTATTAATCCTATTACAACAGCTTCTGGTGAACGAGTTCGTAATTATGCACTTGCTCCAGAATGGGTTGATACATGTTTTCAGATGACGACATCATCTGAAATAGCTTAAGTTATTACATTGATATAGAAGTATTTATTGTTACTACATATTAATTATTTATCTCAGTACTAGAAAATTCTCCAATTTAAGGTGCAACGCAATATTAGGTGTTAGCGCTTCCAACTTAGAAAAATAGCGGAAGTGCGTTTGGCGAAATAGCGGAAGTAAAAAAGGCAATTTTTAGCCTCAAAATTGACATTGCAACGAGATAATAGGGGTTGCAGCTTCTAATGTTAAGAAAATAGCGGAAGTGAGTTTGAAAAAATAGTGCATATTAATTTCAATTTAAAAGTTGGTATATATTTTTACTTTTATTTCATCCATCAATTAAGGCAAATTATATAACAATTTATTACTAACACGAATAATATTGATGTTACCTACCCTAATTTTTTTTGCAAAAGGGTTGTGTGAGGTGGCTATGGTGTTATACTCATCAACAGGTGTTCACCAGTCAACACTCTAAGTCAATTATATTCAGGTGCAATTTTTACAAGCATCTGGAAGGATTTGTTATAAAGCTAGATAATGGTATGTGTCGTGCAGCATTTATTGTTGAGTGTCATAAAGTGCCATCTAAAAAACCATCTATAACTATCCGAGTCAATGATGAAGAGTACGAAGTCTTAAAAGACTGGGCAGAGCGCGAATATCGCACTGTTGCAGGACTGGTGTTAGCCCTAACTAAAAAATCAATTGATGAGTATAAAGAACGACACCAAAACAAGGAAACTGCATGACCGAGGAAAACCAACTAGATGAGATAGCAACACAAATACTATTAAGCGCTGTAATCCCAATGTTTACGGCCATCTGTTACCGGGACTACGACCGATTTAATGCAATGGAATGGGATGAGCGTTAATATGCACGGCGCCGAAACATGGCAAGATGTCTTTAACTTCCGCGTCTTACCCGCCCTAGATAAAGATGCCAAAAAATGGCTTTTAATTCAAAAATGTAGCACAGGAATTAAATCAGTAAAGGTTATAGCTGATTAATACAATGATAATTTAAAGACTTCCAAGCAAAAAATAACAAAAATTTCTTGTGGGATGGGCATCCTTGCCCGTCCCAAACTTAAGCATTTTACATATACGCACGCTCCATAGATAATATTGATTATTAAGACTTCATAAAATAAATAGTATATTGAATCTTTTATGTTTAATAATTACGTACTACCCAGGCTGCAAAAAGTTGAATTAAATTCATGATTGACCACGATGGCTTGTTCAAAAAGTTAATACAGAATTTTTTCCTTGAATTTATCGAGTTATTTTTTCCAGATATCAGTGATGTTTTGGATAAAGACTCTATAACATTTTTACCACAAGAGATACTTACAGATGTTAGAAAAGGTGAGAAAAAAATTATAGATGTATTAGTCCAAGCAAAATACAAAAACGAGACGACGCTATTTATTATACACATCGAGCATCAGTCTTATATTCAAAAAGATTTTAGTGAACGTATGTTTTTGTACTTCGCTGATTTGTTTAAAATCTATGGAATTCCAATAATACCAATCGTGATTTTCTCTCATGATGCGCCTTTGACTATACAACCAGCATCGTTCAACATCAGCGCAAGAGGCAAGAGTGTAATGCAGTTTGATTATGAAGTAGTTCAGTTAAATCAACTTGACTGGCAAGACTTTGTGAATAAACAAAATCCTGTTGCCAGTGCTTTGATGTCAAAAATGCACATGGATGTTGCAGAACGTCCAATGGTAAAGCTAATTTCACTACAAGTACTTGCTTCGTTAGGGCTAAATCCTGCACAAGTCGAACAAATCTCTGTTTTTATTGATACGTACCTTAAACTAAATACAGAGGAAGAAGAAGCGTTTAACGGACAAATTGCTAATATAGAACCAAAACAGAAGGAGCAAGTTATGGAAATTGTTACTAGCTGGATGGAAAAAGGTTTAGAGCAGGGTAAAGAATTAGGTCTGCAACTAGGTAAGGAACTAGGTAAGGAGGAAGGTATAGAAATAGGTAGGGAAGAAGGTATGCAACTAGGTAAAGAACTAGGTAAGCAAGAGGAAGCTGCATCTTTCGTTCTGCGTCTACTTCAACGTCGCTTCGGAGACTTAAGTCAAAGTCAGAAGGAACTTATTCAAGGTCTTTCTGCAAAACGCTTAGAAGAATTAGGCGAAGCGCTGTTAGATTTTAATTCAATTACAGATTTGAAGAAATGGCTCGCGCGCGTTTGATTATATAGAAACCCTAAATTGTTTTTAAAAAAATCTTAGTATCTGTAAGGTGGGCAGTGCCCACCTTACGTGTTAGTTAAATACGAACACAAACAATTTGAACGGTTTAGGAATATGGGCGCCGATATAATCTCTACAAAATCTTAATTTTAAAATGATGACTGGGCATACTAAGGGTAGCTTCTCTTTTCCTTTGATATTATGACTGTTGACTTTACTGTTGCTATTCCTACTTATAACGGCGCCAGTCGTTTACCGAAAGTGCTATATAAGTTACAGATGCAGACAGGTATTGAGCATCTGAACTGGGAAATAATCATTGTTGATAATAATAGTAGTGATGAAACGGCGAAGTTAGTTCAAGAGTATCAGGAAAATTGGCGCCATGCTGCTTCTTTGCGTTATTGTGTGGAATGCAAACAAGGCGCCGCGTTTGCGCGTCAGCGGGCGATAATGGAGGCGAAAGGGGAAATAGTTGGGTTTTTGGATGATGATAATTTGCCTTATGAGACTTGGATATTAGAGGCGTATAAGTTTATTCAAGAATATCCTCAAGCAGGCGCCATTGCTAGTCAAATTCACGGTGACTTTGAAGTTGAACCACCAGAGAGTTTGAAGTCGTTGGTTTTTTACTTGGCTATTACAGAACGTGGTGATAAACCTCATATATTTGAACCGCGTCGTAAGGGGTTTCCTCCATCTGCGGGTTTGGTGGTTCGCAGGGATGCATGGAAGGTATCGGTTCCAGCGCAGTTGTTTTTAGTGGGTCGAGTTGGTAATTCGATGATAGGTAGCGAAGATGCAGAGGCTTTATTTTATATTCATAAAGCTGGTTGGGAAATTTGGTATAATCCTGCAATGGTGGTTGACCATGTTATTCCGGCATGGCGCCTGGAAAAGAGTTATTTAGTTAATTTAATGCGTGGAGTTGGGTTAGCACGGTTTTATTTAAGGATGCTGCTACTCAAAACTTGGCAACGACCTTTTGCTTTTTTTGTTTATATATTGAATGATTTTAGAAAGTTGTTAGTGTATTTTGTGCGTAATTATAAGGTGATAGAAAGTGATGTTTTAGTGGCTTGCGAGATGGAAAGGCTACTTGGTACTTTTATAAGTCCATTTTATTTGTTTAGGAATGTAATTAAGAGTTTAATCCCCCCAACCCCCCTTAATAAGGGGGGCTTAAGATAGCTCATTTTTACTCTTACTTCATAACAGCTAAAAATACTTTTTTTTCCTGTTCCCCCCCTTATTAAGGGGGGCTAGGGGGGATTTCAAATAATTTCACAAACAAATCCGCAAATTAACTGAGCCGTTTCGCTATTGATTTAAATTAGCATATCAATTATATTTTATTTAATTGATATTATATGCCTATTGTCTCAGTTATTATCCCAGTATATAATGGCGAAAAAACTATAAAAAAAACAATTGATAGTGTATTAAAACAAACTTTAACAGACTTTGAATTAATTGTAATTGATTCTGGCTCTACTGATTCCACATTCTCAATAGTTTCACAAATTCAAGATTCTCGACTTCGTGTATACTCATATCCAAAAGCAAATGTTGCAGTTAATCGTAACCGTGGATTTGAACATTGTTTAGGTAAATTTGTCAGTTTTTTGGATGCTGATGACCTTTGGGCACCTGACAAACTCGAAGCGCAGTACAATGCATTAGTAGAAAGTAAAGCTATAGTGGCTTATAGTTTTACTGATGCGATAGATGAAAATGATAAATTTCTGCGTCCATGTAGTCATGCAGCGTGGTCAGGTGATGTATTTTCACAACTGCTTTTAGATGACTTTATTGGCAGTGGTTCAAATGTGATGATACGTGCTGAGGCATTTACAGAAGTTGGTGGTTTTGATGGTTCGCTTTCTAACGCGCAAGATACAGACTTGTGGGTTCGTTTAGCTGCAATAGGTGATTTTGTTGCAGTTAAAAAGGTGCAAGTTTTATACCGTATTTCTGCAAATTCTATGTCTTCTAATGTATTGGGACTAGAAAAATCTAACTTGCAAGTTATTGAACGAGCTTATAAGCATCCAAAAGCAACTCAGTATAAGCATTTAAAATCAGTAAGTATAGGAAACCTATATAAATATCTTAGTCATAAAGCACTTTCGGCGCCACCCGGTCAACATAATGCCCAAATTGCAGCAAGGTTTTTAATTACAGCAGTCAAACATGATAAAACTCTGTTATTTAAACCAATTTTATATAAGGCTTTATTAAAACTGGCAGCAATGTCGTTTTTATCTCCAAAAGGCGCCAGTGACTTATTAAATAGATTTCCTCGTCTTTCAGATACAAGTACATTTTTTGGTTATATCAAAGTTAATTGATCCCCCCAACCCCCCTTAATAAGGGGGGCTATGAATTGTTGATAGAAAAGTGAAGTCAAGTAAAATTTGTATCCTCTCTTGTTCCCCCCTTATTAAGGGGGGCTAGGGGGGATTTAATCATACAATTACAAGCACACTCCAGACAGGCGCCAACTTTGATTAGTGCCAGTACAGAAACTGTCATAACACTAATCATTCAAATGTTTTTCATAGTATTTTAATGCTATTAGAGCGCTGAAGTTGTTAATCAGCCTAGCTTTAGCCTCTGCATAAAACACTCAACTGACCTTGACCAGGGTGACAAATGAAGCGAGACCCAATATTCTATAAACTTTTCCAGCAATCTCCAAGCGCGCTATTTCAACTACTTAAGACACAACCACCAAACGCAAACGCTTATAGGTTCGAGTGTGTAGCAGTGAAAGAGCCAAAATTTGAAATCGATGGCGTATTCTTGCCACCAGCAACCAACAAAAGTGGAATTGTGTATTTTTGTGTTCGCGTAGCATGCCGTCAGGCACAGTGCAATTCCAGAAGGACGAGAGGTAAAATTTGAAGCAGAGGCGCCCGTTGTTTCTGTAATTAGGGCTTGCTGAATAGAATTAAAACCTTTACCATGTAAGGGTTTCAAACATTTAGATTCCAAATAGACGCAAGAAAAAGGTGCCTACAGGCTCAAAATCCGTGTATTTGGATGGAAAAATTAGGGCTTGATTTTTAAGCCAACCTCCGAAACAACCATTTTTTGTACTGTGAGCGCGTCTAGATTCATTTTGTGGAGTTTTTCAGCAACCCCTAATTAGCTTAACGGGAGCGCAAGTTTGAAAAATTAAGCTGAAAAGGTATAGATACTATGTTGGATATAACACGCTCAGGAAACACGAGTTTGTCGAGAAGCTAGAGAGGAGGAAGCCGCTGATGGTATCTTGAGCCAGTTGAAGAAAAGATTTAGGCAAAAAGTATCAGAAGATATGCGTGCGCTTTCTAGAAGTTTACCTCTAGCTACTCTACACAACTTAAGAGAGGCTTTACTAGATTTTAGTTCTTTAGCTGATTTACAACCTTGGTTGAAGGCTCAATAAATCTTATCCCCTAACCCTTTTATTTTGGGTTATGGGGACAATGGTTTACTTCACACGCGAACAATTGAGCGAAAAAGATGTGAATACTATGTCATACACAGCATTAATAAAGCACACGCGAGTTTATCAAGAAGCTAGAGAAGAAGGACGAGAAGAACAAGCAGTTAATCTCATCGTCCGTCTTTTAAAGAAACGGTTTGGGCAGGAAGTATCTCTTGAGACGCGCGCGCAAATAGAGAGTTTATCGTTGCCAACTCTCGAAACTTTGAGTGAGGATTTATTGGATTTTACATCTTTCGTTGATTTACAACCTTGGTTGGACGCGAGGACAATCTAATTTTTCAAGCCCTCAATACCTTCTTCGGGGGCTTTTAATCAGGATAAAATTTTAACTAGTAGTTTATGTCATTAAATTTGGTTAGTAGAGACGCGATTAAATCGCGTCTCTACAATATTTTTTTATTTACGCTGGACTACTTGCGGCGCCCATTTGGGAACAATAACAATATCCGGCGCCTGCGCGTGAATATTTTATACGTGTATTATTGAACAAAAATTATGAAAATGAAACTTGCCTATATTACAGAATATGACGTACTAGACAAAACATCGTGGTCAAGAAACCATCAAGGACTTTGTGCAGCAGGTAACTACATAGCGCACCAACTGACCGAGCAAAATGTATCAATAGACTATATCGGCGCCCTTGCTAAAAGATATCAAATTATTACAAGAGCGAAGTGGAGCATATACAGGAATATATATAAAAAAGATTATTACCGCTCTTACGAACCAATAATATCTAAAAACTATGCACGTCAAATCGAACAAAAATTAAAACAATCAAACGCCTCGATAGCATTGTGTCCAGAAAATATAGTACCAATAGCCTATGTAGAATGTAAACAGCCATTAGTGCTGTGGACAGATGCAACATTGAGTTCGCTGATAAAGTTTTATCGACACATGGAAAACTTGTGCGATGAGAACATCAAAAACATCTACAAAATGGAAGCATCAGCACTTCACAGATGTGATTTAATAATGTATACATCAGAATGGGCGGCACAAACGGCAATTAAAACTTATGGTATAGACTCATCTAAAATTAAAGTCATACCTTGGGGCGCCAACATTGAGTGTAATCGCACGTTGGATGATATACACACTATAATCAAAGCTAAAAAGCCAATTCCATGTAAATTACTATTTATTGGCGTTGACTGGGTAAGAAAGGGAGGCGACACTGCACTTGAGGTAGTAAAAGAATTAAACGAGAATGGGTTGAAGACAGAATTGATAGTAGTTGGATGCAAGCCAAAAGTCAAAGAACCTTTACCAGGTAATGTCAAAGTCATCGAATTTATCGATAAATCCCAACTACAGGGAATAGAACAATTGAATCAATTATTTGCAGAAGCGCACTTTTTAATATTACCTACTCAAGCAGATTGTACACCCCACGTATTCGCAGAAGCTAGTTCCTTTGGAGTTCCTGGCATAGCAACAAATGTTGGTGGTATTAGCACCATAATTCAAGATAACCTCAACGGCAAGACTTTTTCGCTCTCAGCCAATATCTCTGAGTACTGCGAATACGTGCATTCACTGATGGCAAACTATGATAACTATATAGAATTAGCGCTGTCATCGTTCGAGCAGTACCAAACACGGTTAAATTGGAAAGTAGCTGTTGAAGGCGCCAAGCATCTCATGAGCGAGCTAGTAAGTTAATAAAGGCGCCTGCTAAAGAAACCGGGTTTCTTCCTCACTGAACACCACAATCTCCACCACCCACAAAAGAAACCCGGTTTCTCACCACCTAGCAAGATTTTAAATTCCCCCCATCCAAAAACGTTTATAAACATTCCAAGGCGCCTAACCAAAGTCGTTGAATTTCTCATGAAATACTATCCTGTGTTCGAGATGGTAGGGTGCCTGAGCTTAGGTTCACCAAAATTAAACAATAGTAAACTATACCCTTTTTGGCTAACTAGAATGATTTTCCTTACCAAATGATATGTTTTAGCCTTCCGATGGGTAACATAAGCTTACTCTTACAGTGACTTCTTCATTAAGTTCTCTTGGAGAAGACACATATTTTACAAAGTTGATGTAAAGCTATGGCATTATTATTCTCTCTCGGCTATAAATTAATTAGTTCAGATAAAATCTTCATTAACCGGAAGATTTATTAACGATAATCAATTTCATACAACTGTTTCAAATCTCGTTATCGTGATAACGAGTTAACGTTGTTTATTTAAAGTCTTGTTTTTAAATACGAGGCTAAATTGATTTGCTGTATTTTCAGCAGGCTTAATTTAACAAAAAAACATTTTCATAAAAATTGCATTTTACTTGGCAGGAAAGGGGCTATGTCTCGAAGTCGCAAGTTGATTAAGGTTATCCGGAAAAACTACAGAAAGTTTTGTGCTTATATCGCTACACTCAAAAAGCAATTTGTGTGGTTGTTGCAAACTTTATTAGTTGCGAAAAATAGGCGTAAATCTCCCAACGCTGGTTTTGTATTGCCTACGGTTGCAATGGTTTCGATAGTGGTAGTACTACTAACCGTCGCAATTGTGTTTAGGTCGTTTGAGCGTGCGAAAAATGCTAGTAACGTAAGAGTTAATGAAGCTGTTGTCAATGCGGCAATGCCAGCAATTGACCGCGCGCAGGCAAAGATAGAGCAGTTATTAAATGACCCATCGTTACCACGCTCAACTCCTAGTGATGTTGCTATTTATGACGTAATTAAGACTAACAATAGATACAATTTTGGTGATGAAACTCGTCTAAAACTTGGATTTGATATTGATGGTGGAGGCATTAAAAGTAACTCAACTGACTTGCAAAATGACGAAACTTTAAATACTGTGTGGAGTTTTCCTATTGATACAAACAATAACGGGAAGTTTGATGCTTACACTATTTATGGTATAACTTTTCGCAGTCCAACACGCGATAATAAAACTAACACATTTAATCGTGCTAGAAATCCACTCGAAGCAAGAACTCCACCAATGGATAGAAGCCAGATTGGTGGTGCATGTGCCACTGCTCTTGGTACTAGTGCTAGCTTAGTGGGTGATTCTGACTGGTATAAAGCTGGTGGTATGTTAGCAAAAAGCTTTCTTGTTTATACCGTTAACGTACCGATTGAAAATACAGCTGGTCTTGATATTAATAAGTTTGAAAAAGGAAAGTCTGCTTTTTCAGCTTTAGAGTATCAACAAGATAGAGAACGAATTCCTATTAATAATAAAGCTGTATGGTTTCAGAATGATTTAGAAATTACTCCAGGTAGTACATTGAATCTCAATGGTGCAGTACATACGGATGGTAATTTACTTGCAAGCGGACAATATAATCATAATGATGTAGTTTTCAGACAAGTAAGTAGTGAATATTCGTGTTTTTATGATGCGGAGTACGCCAAAATAACAGTAGGCGGAAACTTTGGAGATGGTAACGTTTCTCAGGATGATGGCAGCCGAAAAAAAGTTTTAGTTCATCGATTTAATAAGTATAAGGTATCCCCAGTAACAAATAATACTGCTGAAGTGGGTGCTGATACCAAAGAAAAATCTACAAAATTGAATGGTGGTAAACTAATAGGGCATAATGATGCTGCTTATGATAGGCGCATCAACAAAATGAAAAATGAGGCTTTAGATTTTTGTGATAAATGCGCTGCTGTATTGAACAACCCAAAAGGCAAACCAGAAGAATTAAAAACTGCTGTTGTTGGTACAAATGGTGTTGGTGGTGTATTTGAGTATCCTCAAGCTATCAAAGATAATTTTGAACGAAGGCTTGAGCAAAGCAGTGGCATAGATAAAGATAAAGCTTATGAGATTTTGGGTGATGAAATAGAGCTTTACTTAAGAAACCGCACTCGTCGTGTACCATTTGCTGAAGTACAGGAACCGATGCCTAGCGATCCTCAAGCATTTGTCCCGCTGACAAACGCTAATATATTTTCTAAGGGTAAAGAAATTGAAGTACCACTACAATGGAGAGAAATAGATTCTGCATATACAAAACTTTCTCTTGAACCAGACAAGATATCAGCAACTGAACCAACAGAGCTAAAGGATGCGGGTAAGGAATTAAATCCAGGCGACCGTATGTTACTTGGTAATAATCTACCTGCATATTGGAAGAAGGGAGACCGTTATGTAAGTGGTCAAAAAGCCCGTCAGGAAGTTGATGGTAAGACTTTTTGGATTTCGTCATCAAACCCTAAGAAAAATACAATTCGCACTCGCGCATCGCAGATTCAGGCGCAATTAAACTTAGGTGTAACAGAACGTAACGACTTCTGGGAACAAAAAGCTGCGGAAGATAATTCTGCCAATCCTTTAGCAAATGTTGGTGGTTTGCGTGTAGTAACAGGCGCCGGAATATATGTAGATGATGATGGTGTCAATGGTGCAGGTTCTTCCTACAGTCGTGCGACTTATTCATTCTTACCAAATCCTGCGCTGGATACAAGTTTTGTTTACGATGGCGCAGCTGCAAGCACAACCACTGGTAAAATGCCTGAACCGATACGCTTTAATGATGGTGGAACACCACTTCCTAATATATATGTCTGGCCTGATACGATGCCAATGACACATCCTGAATATTTTGTTGCTGGTAGCGTTAACCCAGACAAGGATAAGAAGGGTGATTTGTTGATGCGTGCAACAGCTGTTTACCATTATAAAGGTGGAACTGCAACTGGGACTGATAAGGTGGATCGAACCCCTATTGCTTGCGTAAGTAGTTACTACGACCCAACAAACGAAATCACAGCTAAAAATATAAGTACTTTACCTTGGGGTGGAAAAGCCCAAGGCAGATCCAATAATGGTATAGTTTATGCTTTTCCTGGTAGTAGAAGCATAACTGGCACTACTTTAAGCACTCTTAAACGTCAGTCAAGGTTAGTATTCCCTAATGGACGCATCGTTAATGAACCTTTAAGAGATGCAATGGAAAAATACATTGCAAACGGTAATAACTTTGACAATTTTACCTTTAAGGATTATTCGGCTGTAGATACTGCTTTATGTTCAATAACGATTCTTAACAACACAGCAACATCTAATACTATTGAGCATGGAAGAATAAAGGAAGCATCATTTTTAGATTCGAGGGAAATAAAAGCGATTCAAAGCTTAAATGATTATCAAACAGGTACACAAGGTGATTATGGGCTAGATTTAGAACAACGTCAACCATTAGAAGTTCGCGTCACTGAAATTGATATTAGTTATCTTGCAAAAACTGGTTACGGTTCAGGTGAATATTTATTACCCAATAGTGGTATTGTCTATGCAACTCGGGATGATGCACTGCAAGATTTAAGCTACGCTACAATCGATACAGCAGCAGACCGTCTTACAGACCCAAAAAAGTTAGCTCGAATTAAACTATTTAGTCAAACAGACTTCAAACTTGACCCTACACGTCGTCCTAATGGTATTCGATTAATTAATGGTGGTGTTTTAGCACGTAGCGGAGCAAACTTAGCTTATAATCAAGCAGAAAAAGGCTTAATTTTAGTTAGTAACTTACCTGTATACGTACAAGGAGACTTTAACTTACACAGGACAAACCCAAACGCTACAACTCAAATTGAGGAGTTTACCCAAACACTTGCTGGAAAAGGTTTTTATGGTCGCGAAAATCCTGATAGTAACTACGGTTGTCGCCCTGGTCGAACAGGATGTCCTGCTACAGGAGGTGACTTATGGCGCCCTTCAACAATTATTTCTGATGCTATTACCCTTTTGTCTAAGGATTTTCGCGATGGTTTTCGTAATCATGGTGATTATGACCTAAGAAACAACGCACGAACTATTCCACCAACCCCACTACTAGTACCAGTAGCTAATGACTTGGTTAATAATTTCGTTACTAATGCTGACTGGGAAAATACTAGCGGATACCCTAATACTGATACTAGTGGCGGTAAAGAATACTTTAAAACTTCTTATTTAGCAAATGGAGTAACGCCAATTCAACGCAGAGTGCAATTTGGCGAATATTTGATGGAAGTATGTGATAAACCAGTTGCTTCTGAATGTAATGAAGATAATCCAGATGACTGGTCTATTTTTACTACAGGTGGTGTTAAAAAGAAAGCATCTGAATTGGTCGGTCAAAATATCTCCAACGTGATATCTGGTACTACACACACAACCTCTGATACAAAATATCTACGGTATCGCCGCCGTGTAGCTTTCTCAAGGGTTGTTGGCGGAGTGAGCAATGGTAATTTACAACTTGATATTGCAAATCCGATGCCATTAGGAGTTCAAGCAAATGGAACTATTGCAGAAGTTAAGTACAGTAATTTTGCAGGTACTAAACCCGCTCTAAAGGCTAATACGTTATGGTTTAGAACAACTACCAATACTACCAATCCAGCAGATCAGTCTAAACCGTACTACGGTAACGATAACCCACTATTTATTCAAGCTCAAGCTACAACTCCAAAAGGGCAACCACTCCTAGTGCCTGTCTTGCAAATATTTAGCCCTGAAGGTACTCCTACAAACAACAATGCCTTAAGTGAAGGGAGTGGAGCAAATTTACGTATCCAAAAACAATGGGTGCAAAAAGTAACACAGAGTGTGATTTTTAACTCAGCATTTGTATCAGGCAACAGTCCAAGTCGCCCAGCAGAAGAGTCAGCAGGTTTGCATAATTTTGTTAGATTTTTAGAATATTGGGGAGGTGACGAGGAAACTCAATACACAGCTAATATTAACGGCAGCTTTATTCAGTTCAAACGTAGTAGCTACTCAACTGCACCATTTGCCAACATATTAAGCGATAAAGCAAGAGCTGGTGCCAATACTACCAACAACAATCTTAGTTTCTTCAATTTCTCATACAACAGATATCTAACAAACAAAGGTATACCTGCTGGTACATTGCCTTACTACACACCACCATCCAGAACATGGGGTCTTGATGTAGCTCTATTGTCTCAGTTACCAGATTTGTTTGCTCAACGCTTTACTGTTCCTCCATCTAGTCCACCAGCAGACTATTTCCGTCAGGTTGGTAAAGATGACCCGTGGATAAATGCTTTGTTGTGTAGCAAGAAGCAACCTAATAATGCTAGTGCCTCAACACCTTGGTCAGATTTTGTAGTTCCTCAGAATTATCGTCCTTCAAACTGTCCAACTTCTGCTTATCCATCCTAAATACTAGTTAGAGGTAAAGTATGATGACATACAAGCAATTCAGCAAAAGCGTAAAGTTTGTAACCAAAACCAGCAAAGTAAAATCTGCAAACAGCCAAGCAGGCTTTACAATAATTGAATCCCTAATGGCTATTGTAGTAGCCTCGATTCTCTTAGCAGCTATTGCACCAGTACTTACTTTATCGGTTGCAACTCGTGTGCAAGCAAAGCGTGTAGAGCTAGGAACTCAGGCTGCCAGAGCATATATTGATGGTGTTCGTTCAGGAGCAATCATAGCTCCATCACACAAAATCCTTTTATCTGAAGTTAGTGGCAATAATAAAGTTTTTGATTCAGAGCGTGTTGATTTCGTAAAAGCAGGAGGTACTCCCACCCAGAATTTGTCTTGTGCTTCGTTAACTGCTGGATATTGTACAAATACAGCAACTAGTAGTATATATTGCATTAACCGTGATGCGAATAGTGGATGCTCTGGTATTCAAGACTTTGTTATTCAAGCTTTTCGCAGTACTACTAGTACCACTGAAGATGATGCCGAGAAAGGCTATATACTGTCTGTGCGAGTTTATAGAGCTGATGCTTTTAATAATGGCAGAGCTTTGAAGATAGGTGAGCAACAGGCTACTTTCACAGGTGGTTTAGGAAATAGACAGGTGCCTTTAATTGAAGTTAGCACTGAAGTGATACCAAGAAACAATGACACTAATTTTGGTGGCGATTATAATAGCTACTGTGAGCGTTTTGGCGGTTGTAGGTAAAATTGAGCTAACAGTAAATTAGCATCTTGAGCTAGTGGCAATTAACTAAATAAACAGGGTTTGTTTAATTAGTAAAAAACCCTGTTTATAAACTACATACGATATGGAGTTAAAGCAAAATGAAAAGGGAAATCACTGAATGATAACAGTACTTACATATATATTTAAAAGTCGGATAAAATATTCCGGATCACAAAAAGGTTTTACTCTTATTGAATTGCTTGTGGCAATGGTGATGGCAGTCTTAGTTATAACTCCTTTACTTGGATTTATGATTAATATCTTAGATACAGACCGTAAAGAACAAGCAAAAACTAACTTAGAGCAAGATATACAATCCGCACTTGACTATATTTCTCAGGACTTAGAACAAGCGATATATATTTATGACGCAGATGGTATTTATGGGAAATCAGCAGACAGTATTAATGGAATTCTCAGCCAATTACCCAGCGCACCAACAGGTAAAACCCAAGTTCCAGTACTTGTATTTTGGAAGCGTTACTTTTTAGATAAAAATGAAAATGTAAAAGTTGGTACTGCTGATGTCAAAGCAGGTTGCTTAGTTAAGCTAGCACCATCCAATACTTTTTGTAGTAACCAAGATTATCAATTATACTCTTTAGTTGTTTACTACTTAGCACAAGGTGGGAGTCTAACTTGGAATTCAACAACTGCCAGAATTGAGCGTTGGGAAATCAGACATGGTATTCGTGATGTAAATGGAACTCTAACTAGATCTGAAAGTACAGGCAGTGTCAAATACTTAACATTACCTGATAAGGGTTTCATGCCGTTCAATTTAGATTTAGAAGGTGAATTAAAGAAAAAGTTAGGTAATTGGACAAAACATCCTTCAGAAAATTATAACTTAACAGAAAACCCTTTTACAACCTTAGTTGATTTTATTGATCAAAGTACTCAAAACTTGCCTCCTGCTCCCGCTTGTAATGCAGATGAACAACAAGTACCAAATTATAATCATAGCTCAGTACCAGCAGCATTAAAAACATATAGTTTTTATGCTTGTATAAATTCTAAAAACTATCTAGCACGTGTGTTTGTTAGAGGTAATGCATTAGCAAGATTTCAAAATGGAGGTACATACAGTTCAAATAATGCTCAGTATTTCCCAACTGCTAGTGTTCAAATAAAAGGTCGTGGATTCCTTGGTATCGAATAGAGAAAACACATGATAAATCACATTTTAATTAAGATTTTACAACAAAGGGTAATTCAACTACCCCAGGATATAAGCATGTTTTTGAAAAAACCGAAAATGGTTGGTAAATCATTACCTCAAACAAATGCTGGATTTACATTAATCGAGATGCTAGCGGTAGTTATAATTATTGGTATTTTATCTGCTATTGCAGCACCAAGTTGGTTAGCTTTTACAAACAGGCAAAGATTAAATAAACTTAATGATGTTGCTTTTGCAGCCATACAAGAAGCTCAAAGAGAAGCCAAGAAAACTAAGCGAAACTATAGTGTTTGGTTCAGACAAAATAAAAATAGCGGTGATTTGGAATATGCTGTTGTTCGCACCCAAAAGCCCAACCCAACTAAGGGCACAGATGAAAATGTGGAGGAAACAGATATAGATGCGTGGAAACTGTGGAAACCATTAGGGAGAGAAATACAAGTTAAATCCGAACAGTTTCTTCTAGGTACGAACATCGCAGTCACAGGTGAAAATAGTGCTGCTACCAATATAACTTGGAATTTCACACAAGCCAGGAAAATTACTTTTGATCACAGAGGTACTCTACCAGGTAATGGACTAGGAGATGATGGTTTAAGAATAATTGTAGCCATTCCCAACGCAACAAAGTCAACACAACCAGGTAACACTAAACGGTGTGTTATCATTCAAACTCTCTTAGGAGGTACGCGGACAGAAGCAGATACTAAGTGCGAATAATTATAGATAATAATTAGCATACATTAAATATCAGTACAAATACGAATATTACTAAAGCACCTGTAAGAGAAAATAAAAAATAGGTGCATTTTTTACTGTTCAAATTTACTGTTAAAAATTTAAGTTCTTAAATGCTATAACATGACCCAGAATATCAACCTCACCATCGCCATTCCCACCTATAACGGCGCCCATCGCCTACCCACTCTTCTCCAACTCCTACAAAACCAAATCAACACAGAACACATAACCTGGGAAATCATAGTAGTTGACAACAACAGCACAGACGACACCGCTAAAATAGTACACGAATATCAACAAAACTGGCGCCACCCCTTCCCACTCAAATACTGTCTCGAAACCCAACAAGGCGCCGCACACGCACGTAAGCGCGCAGTATCTGAAGCGCACGGTGTACTCATAGGTTTCCTTGACGATGATAACTATCCAGAACCAAATTGGGTATATACTGCATATACATTTAGTACACTGCATCCTAAATGTGGCGCCTATGCCAGTCAAATTCATCCTGCTTGGGAAACTGAACCACCACCAAACTTTAAACGCATTACACCTTTTCTGGCTATTACCGAACGTGGTGATATTCCCTTACTGTACGACAAGCGTAAAAAAATGCTGCCTCCATCCGCAGGTTTAGTTGTTCGTAAACAAGCATGGCAAGATATTCCACATAACCCAATCCTCACTGGTAGAGCCAACGGTAACATGCTTACTGGTGAAGATACTGAAATGCTCTCATATATCCAAAAAGCCGGATGGGAAATTTGGTATAACCCAGCTATGGAAATTCACCATCAAATCCCACACTGGCGCCTGCAAAAAGAATATTTACTACCTTTCTTTCGCGGTATCGGTTTAAGTAGATATGTAACAAGAATGGTTAATATTAAACCACAATTAAGACCATTTGCTTGTTTTGCTTACATGATTAATGATTTACGCAAAATTATAACTCATGTCATTAAATATAGGCGCCGAGCTTTCACAGAATTAGTTGCTGCTTGTGAGATGCAGTTGTTTGTTAGTAGTTTGATTAGTCCGTTTTATTTGTGGAAACATGGGTATTTGCAACGGATACAACGGATGTAACGGATGTAACAGATGGTTGGTTGGTATTTATGATTGTGGGCGCCGTTTCTTGATGTGAATGTAATTAATATTGCATTGGGGCGCGTTAATTTTTGGATATGTTTTTAACCGCATAGGGTTGTAAACACCTATACTAATAGCTCAAGTCCTCTTGAAGAGGACTTTTTTTATTGTGGTTTTTTTTACTTTGATTATATGTGATGTAGTTTGTACTTAGGGGCATAAAGTCTCATTTAACTGAATAGCTTTAGAGAACCCCACAGAATAATTGATCCTGCTGTGTCATGCTGAGGAACGAAGCATCTCAAAGCTTAATGTAAACGTAGTTTTGCCGCAAATAAGCATATCCGCCAGATTCTTCACTGCGTTCAGAATGACAATGGGCATTATTTTTCGTGGAGTTCTCTTAGTAACAAGCAGGCATTAAATTATTGAGGACGCCATCAATCCTGATAAACTGTAGCAGTGCAAGGAATAGGTTTGTTACGGTATAATGTGATAATGGATGTGGTGTACACATCATTGCAGCGCGAAGATAGAGATTACATACCAAAATTTATATATAATTATATTTTAACTATTTAAACAACTGTGATTATTGACGCAAAAATATAGTAAATTATTATAGAGTGTAATACGATAATTAAAAAATGCCTGCTAAAGACCTCTTTTATAAAACAGTTGAAACAGCGCTAATACAAGACGGATGGCTTAATATCAAACCTCTCAAACTGAATTTTAATTAAACAAATTTAGAGGTTGACTTGAGTGCCGATAAATTCATTACAGCGCAAAAAGGCACGGTTAGTATAGCAGTTGAAGTAAAAAGTTTTATTGCTGCCAGTATTGTTTACGCCTTTCATTAAGCGATAGGTCAGTATATTCATTATAGAATGATTATTAGGTATAAAAATATAGGACGTATTCTCTATCTTGCAGTACCCTTGTCTGTGTATGAAGAAGAGTTAAGCCAATCATTTTATAAAGCTAGTATCACCGAAAATCAAGTAAACTTGTTAATTGTGAATGATACAACACAGGAGGTAGAGCAATGGATACCCAATCCATAACAGTAACAAATCAAACCGTTGAGGATTCTCATAATCAAGTCGAGGCGCCTATAAAAGAAACATATCGTAAGCTAATAACGGAAGTCCTTTCCGCCCACGCTGATCTCCCAGAAGATAATTTGCAAATTAAAATTGTAACTATTTTTGATACTCATAGCGACCGTTATCAACTATTGCGAACAGGCTGGAACGGGTCTAAACACATTTTTAATCCAATTCTTCATGTTGATATTATTGAAGATAAAGTTTGGATTCAAATAAATAAAACAGATATTGAGATTGGTGAAGAATTCGCAAAAGTAGGTATTCCAAAATCGAATATTGTTTTAGGACTAATACCAGCTCATCTTAGAAGCTCATAACCCAGAATATTGTATTCTTTAATAAACACGCTCACGGGAATCAATACAATATGCAGGTGCCGCACACGCACGTAAGCGCGCAGTAACTGAAGCGCAAGGTCAACTCATTGGTTTCCTTGACGACGATAACTAGCCAGAATTTTTCATTGGGTATTTCAAGCATATACATTTAGTACAAAGTTGTTACAGCTTCACGCTTCAAACTGTAGTAATATTAGAATAATGTTGTTATCTTTGGATCAGCTATGCGAACGTTGGTAACAGAAGTCATTAATGGAGAAACTTATTGCTATCAACCTCTTGGAAAGCACATTGTGCGAGCGGTAGGTGTTTGTGGGGAACGACCAACTTTCAAATATACCCGCATTGAAATTACTGGCGTACTCGAACGACTGGCTGCTGGAGAGAATATTGATGCAATTGTACAAGGTTTTCGCGGGCGCGTTTGCAAAGACGCTATTGCCGAAGCTGGCTGGATTGTTACAACCCTGTTCCTTGAGAGTTTACCAACTCTAGAAGCAGCAGCATGATTGTACTTGACGAACAGCTTTTAGGGCGCAATCTTGAAGAATCAATTTCCGCATGGTATCCAGGTAGTGTTTGCTTTATTACTGACCTTCGTCCCGATACTATTATAAAGGATGATGCAATCCCAATGCTATTACGGCAACAGTCTCAACCAACATTTGTTACCATTAACGAGCGTGACTTTTGGCGTAAAGTAGAAATTGACAATAATTTCTGCATTGTTTGCTTTGCTTTTCCAGATCATCGGGCATGGGAGATTGCATCTTCACTTCGGACTATATTGCAGCATCCTGAATTTAATACTAAAGCCAAAAGAATGGGTATATTTGGCAATTACACAAGGAACCTATAAAAGCAATTTTCAAAGCAAACTAGCTCAAATGATTATCAATCGCAATCAAGTTAAGTTGTTAATAGTTGATGCTGAAAGTGAGGTAATCGTGCAATGGATAGATTAAAGCATTATCGAAAAATTATTCAGGAAGTATTGACAGAATATCATCAACTGAATGAAAAATCTGGTTCTACAACTGAAAGCGCTTTAGCCTTTGACGAAGTACACGACCAGTACCTATTACTACTGATGGGTTGGCATAAAGATGAGCGGATTAAAAGTGTAATGATTCACACTCGTTTGAAGAATAATAAAATTTGGATTGAGGAAGATAGAACAGAAGATGGAGTGGCAACAGATTTGTTACAGAAGGGAATCGCAAGAGAGGAAATTGTTTTAGCGTTTCATCCCCCTCATGTAAGACAATATACAGAGTTTGCAGTTGCATGACTTTCTCCTATCTAACTTTAACGCAAGAGGTAGAGCAATGGATACCCAATCAAGAACAGTAATAAATCAAACCGTTGAGGATTCTCGTAATAAAGTCGAGGCGCAAAATTTTAACTCATCTGATTAAATACAGGCGCCGAGCTTTCACAGAATTAGTTGCAGAAGAGTGAGATGCAGTTGTTTGTTAGTAGCTTGGTGAGTCATTTTTATTTGTGGAGGAATGGCTATTTGCAATGGTGTCACTCCTGTAACGGATAGTTTGTTGGTACAGTTTGTGATTGTGGGCGCCGTTAATCAAAGTAAGGCATAGCGTGCGCTACAGTTCGTCTTGTTCTTTCAACCTCTGAGGTGGAGCAGTGCTTGTTAAGGTTTGCTACGCTCTCCATGTGATAATATATATGTACATACTCTGCTTAAAAACGAGGAAACAGAAGTAAAATATTAAGATTTACACTAGTTTAAAGAGAGAATATTTATGAGTCCGCAGCTAGAAGCGGTAATAAATTATGTTAGATACATCCTCGTATAAACCAACACCAGAAAAAATTAAGAAATGGGCAGAACGTGATGAACTAGAAAAATGCGCTAGTACTTCGCGAATGTCGGTAGAAGAAGAACAGCGATTAATTAAATTGCACAAAGATAAACAGGCAAGAATGCAACAATTACAAAAGCGTAAAGAAAAATTAATTAAAACGCTTGAAATTGTGGAGCAACGTATTGCCTGGTTAGCAGAAGATATTAATAAAAGTTAAACATGTCACCAATCTTATATTCTAAGATTGGTGATTAAAATAATAATATTAATAGTATTTGAAATGATGAGGTTACATAGGTTTTGCGGGTACATTGTTCAGATGCTATCGCCTTTTACTGAATGGTTGACATCAAGTCATATGAACTTTTATGTGGGCGCCGTCAATCACGCTCTTCAACAGCGAAAATTAATTGCTAATGAATTATCCGCAACCGGATAATTCAGTTATAATTATCAAAAACAGGGAAACTTATGGCAACAAACCAACCAAAGTCTGTAAATGACCGCTTAAGTCGTTTAGAAAATCGTTTTACAAATACCGAACAAGCGGTTGCTGCACAAAGCAATACCATTGATGTATTAGTAGCCAATATTATCCAGCTAACTGAAAACGTCAATAACTTGGCTCTTCAAGCAGCGCAAGACAGGCAGCAAGCAGCCATTGACCGACCGCCAAGAGTTCAGAAGCCAAATATAGGGTATCTTGGAATATTTGCGAGACCGTAACGGTGGCAGCAGTCCACCAAATTAAGCAATTGCTTGGTCAATTTAAAGAAGCTGGATTGATTGTTACAACCTAGTTTCTTAATAATTTATTAACTCTTTAATTCATCAGTCAGCTAGAATGTAGTTAATTATAAATATATTTTATAAATGCGCGCGTAAATAGATAAAATGACTTTTACAGAATTAAAATCTCAATTACTCTCGTTAACGCCAGCAGAAAAAGCTGAAGTCATTCAATTATTATCCCAAAGTCTGGCTAACACTTGGCAAGGAATAAACAAGACTCCAGGTGTCATGGGTGGTGATGCTTGTATTAGAGAAACTCGTATCCCTGTTTGGTTATTAGTAAGTTACCAGCGCTCAGGTTTAAGTGAAGCCAAAATTTTAGATAATTATCCTAGTTTATCATCTGTTGACTTAGCAAATGCTTGGTCTTACGCTCAAACATACGCTAACGAGATCGAAGCAGCAATCGCAAAGCATAACGAAGTATAATTAATGGCACGTCTATACACTGATGAACATTTTCCGCGTGAAAGTGTCCTTATGCTTCGCACTTTAGGACACGACGTTCTGACAGTTCAAGAAGCGGGTAAAGCTAACCAGAGAATTCCCGACGACCAAGTTCTTGCATTTGCGGCAAGTATTCAGCGTGCAGTTGTAACACTTAATAGACATGATTTTATTAAACTGCACGCAAAACAACCACAACACGCTGGTATTGTTATATGTACAGAAAATCCAGCCTTCGTTTAGCTCCCCTTCCACGCGCTACGGTGTACACACAAGTCTCTCAAAGTTACTTTTTCTCTTTCTACCCTGCGGGAAAAGCTCCGCTTTACGTGTTCTTTGTGTCTTTGTGGTTCCTTAAAAAGATAAACCACATAATCCGCAGGATTTCCCGCTTTCTTAGACACGCTCGTACACAAAGAGGGAAAAAAGGGGGGTTATTTAAAGATGTGTGTACACGGTAGCTTCCACGCGGGGGGTTGGGGGGATCAAATTCATATGAGTAATCATACTTAAAAAATATCTGATCTCCAGCAAATTCTGCACTGGCGCCTATAAAATGCAGTTTTAATTCCGTTTTTTTGCGGTTTCGGTTTAATTTGGTGCGTGATTAGAATAATTTTGTACAAGCCACAGTTATGACCTTTGCTTGTTTAGTTTACATGACCCGTAATTTGCAGAAAAATTATCGGCTCATCTAATTACTTTTAACGAGCTTATACGGAATTAGTAGTCGCTTCTAACATTTTACTGTTGTTAAGTTTTTGAGTTTATTTGGCTCGCGCGAGTTGGGTGCGTCTACTTAGTTAGTGTCGAAGAAACCCGGTTTCTTTTCGTTTACTTGAAGATTGTAATTTTTAGTGTCGAAGAAACCGGGTTTCTTGGGTTATAGGGTGCATTTACCGCTTGTAAATTTTCTGAATGCATTTACCACCCTATAATGCGGAATAAATATAGCTTTTCTACCAGTAGTGGTTTTACTTTACTGGAAACATTGGTTGTGGTTTTTATTATTGGTATATTAGCCGCAATTGCTGTTCCTAGCTGGCTTGGTTTTATTGAGGCTCGGCGCCTTGGTGCTGCTAGTGACCAAGTTTACCTAGCTTTGCGTAATGCTCAAAGCCAAGCGATGAAAGATAAGGTTAAGTATCAGGCGAGTTTTAAGGTTGAGGATGAAGTTGTTAAATGGGCTGTTCATCCTGTTAGTGTTAGTGCTGAACAAGCTCAGTGGTTTGAGCTTGAGTCTAATATTGTGTTGGATACTGAAACTACTATGCAACGTCATAATGGTGTGCGTAGAACTGTATTTGATTTTCGAGGTACTGTAAATCCTCCTTTGGGTAGGGTTACGTTATCTACCAAATATGGTGGCAAAATTAAGCGTTGTGTTTTTGTGTCTACTATTTTAGGCGCCATGCGTTCTGGTACTGAACATGATGAACCTGATGATAATGGCAGATTCTGTTATTAAATAGTGCTGAGTAGAAAGTGCTGAGTGCTGAGTAGAATTAGGAGTTATGAGTAGAGACGCGATTAATTGCGTCTGTACGAGTTATAAGTTAACACTAACCACTCAGCACTCAGCACTCAGCACTCAGCACTCAGCACTCTTTATGCATCATTTAATACTCTTTACTCGTTACCCTGAACCTAACCGGACTAAAACTCGTTTAATTCCTAAACTTGGAGCAGAGGGTGCGGCAAATCTTCATCGTGAAATGACTGAGCATACTTTGTCTCAGGTTTTACCATTGAATGTTTCTATGGAGGTGCGTTTTGCTGGTGGTAGTTTGGAGTTAATGCAGGCTTGGTTAGGTTCTGGTTTAGTATATCAGCCACAGGGTGAGGGTGATTTGGGTGAGCGTATGGCGAGCGCTTTTGATGATTCTTTTAAAGTAGGCGCCTGTAAAACTATTATTATTGGTAGTGATTGTCCTGGTATTGATGCACAAATCTTAACTACGGCGTTTGCACATCTCAATGACGTAGATTTGGTGCTGGGTCCAGCTTTGGATGGGGGCTATTATTTAATTGGGTTACGCCGTTTAATTCCTGAGTTATTTAAAAATATCAATTGGGGAACCTCTAAAGTGTTACAGCAGACTATAAATGTTGCACATAGTTTAGGGCTATGTTATCAATGCTTGGCGCCGCTTGCTGATGTTGACCGTCCCGAAGACTTGGAGGTGTGGCATAATTTGCAACAGAATTAACCATCTTGTGGGGTGGGCATCCTTGCCCGCCCGATATTTAGAACGGGCAGGGATGCCCATTCCACAATAATCAAGGTATATTTTAATACCGTAATTTTTCTGAAGACACTGTGAAAAGTAGATGCTAGCGTGGTGTAGTTCTGAAAAATGAAGTAAAAAATTATTACTATCTATAAATTGTTGTCGTAAACGTAAAGAACAGATAAGGTTATGGGAACCATATTCCAGTAACTTTAAGTAATAACAATCACTTGTACTACAAAAACTAGAACGTATGATTAACAGTTTTGCTGCCGCGACTGCTTCAAGAACCCTTAAGGTAGGGGGAATTATCCTACTTTTGTCTTTTCTTATTGACTTTATAATTTTGCTGTTTCCTTTTCAGCCAACTGATAGAGGTTGGCAAATTGGTTTGGCTACTGCTTTGGTAGACCGGGGTATTGTGCCTATGGTCGGTTTAGGATTATTAATTGCAGGATATTGGGCAGATAGCTTTGAAGGTGATGAAAGATTTGGCGGTTTTGATTTAAGATTACCCGCATTTGTTTTATCTAGTGTTTTAGGTTTGATGTTTTTGCTGATTTTTCCTTTGCACTTAAATAACGTTCGTCAAGCTAGCGCACAAACCGTTGAGCAAATTGGTAGACAAGCTGAACAGCAAGAAACCCGACTCAATAACCAATTAACTCAGGTTCAAGCTCAGTTAGGTAACGACCAAGTTAAAGCTGAACTTGAAAAACAAAAAGCTCAAACCAAAGCACAGTTAAACGACATTCTTAAAGACGAGCAAAAATTTAAGCAAGCACAAGAAAATCCAAATGTTCCTCCTGCTGTAAAAGATGTGCTTAAAAAAGCTAAGACAGACCCCAAAGTACTCGATGACTTTATCGCTTCACAAAGCGACCCTCAAAAGCTTGCAGACCAACAAAAGCGTCAGATTCGTGAGCAAAAAGAAAGTGCCGAAAAACAAGCTAAAGACCAAGCTTGGAAATCTGGTTTACGTATTGGTATGAGCAGCTTGTTACTTTCTATTGGTTACATCATTATAGGTTGGACTGGTATGAGAAGCATGGGTATGGGACAAAGTAGCACACGCAAAGCGACCGCAAGATAGTGCTGAGTTGAAAGTGCTGAGTGCTGAGTTGAAAGTGCTGAGTGCTGAGTGCTGAGTGCTGAGTGCTGAGTGCTGAGTGCTGAGAAGAGTTAGGAGTTAGGAGTTGGGAGCTAGGAGTTAGGAGTTAGGAGTTAGAAGTTAGGAGTTAGAAAGGGTGTAAATTGTCATTCTGAGCGTAGCGAAGAATCTTTAAAGCTTCACTCAGTTGTAGAGAGCTTCACTCGATTATAGAGATGCTTCACTACGTTCAGCATGACAAGACACTCACAACTCCTACTCAGCACTCAGCACTCAGCACTTTTTACTTTTTAGTCCTATTTGATACAATCAATTAAATATTTCCACGACGTAAAAATAATGATATCCATTTACATATTGACTTATAACGAAGAATTAGATATTGCTGCTTGTATAGAGTCAGCAATGCTTTCGGATGATATTATCGTCGTGGATTCAATAAGCAGTGACCGCACCGTTGAAATTGCTAATCGCTACAGCGTGCGTGTCGTTGAACACGCTTTTGAAAGTCACGGGCGCCAGCGAACTTGGATGCTCGAAAATATACAACCTAAATACGACTGGGTATATATACTCGAAGCTGATGAGCGCATGACACCAGAATTATTTGCCGAATGCGTCGAAGCAAGCAAGTCTAATTCAGAATATATAGGTTACTATGTAGCGGAACGAGTCATGTTTATGAATTCATGGATTCGTCGCAGCACTCAATACCCACGCTATCAACTGCGATTATTCCGTCATGGTAAAGTTTGGTTTAGTGATTACGGTCATACCGAACGTGAAGTATGTGATGGCGCCACAAGCTTTTTGAAAGAAACTTACCCACATTATACTTCCGGCAAAGGATTAAGCCGTTGGATTGATAAACACAACCGCTATTCCACCGACGAAGCTAAAGAAACAGTAAATCAACTCCAACACGGCAGCGTCAAATGGCGAGACTTATTTCTCGGTAACTCCGAAGTCGAACGGCGCCGCGCACTTAAAGATTTATCATTACGCTTACCTGGGCGCCCTATTATTCGTTTTATCTATATGTATTTTTTACTCGGTGGCTGTCTAGATGGACGCGCCGGTTTCGCTTGGTGTACACTACAAGCCTTTTACGAATACCTAATATTACTCAAAGTCTGGGAAATCAAAAACACGGCGCCGACCTATACCGAACCCAAAACCCTAGAAGCACTCAACAAATCGTAGGTTGGCTTGCGCGACAGCGTAACCCAACACAATCCCAATATAAAATTAAAAGCGAACTATTGTTGAATTAGGAACAGGCAGGATGCCTGTTCCACAAGATGGAAGTGTAATATAAATTAATATTTAGATTAAATTTTCTTATCTTTATCAGAATTACGGCGCCTGTATTGCCTGAAGATACCTGTATAAGGCGGCTATTACCTTTATAAGTTCGGCATTCCGGCAGATTTAAATTTGGCACGGTAATATTAGAATAAATATTAAAACTCGCAACATTCAGTTACAAGGTTAAAAAATATTGGCATCTGGCAGGTAACTGCTGTAACCTGAGCGTGGTTAGCGAGAGTAACACCCTCATAAATTTGTCGAAGAGCGCGTAAATGGCTGAAATATGCGCGCATTGGTTGTATGAGTACCTATATAAAAAGTTTTACTAGCCTAAACAAGGAGAGTCGGGGATTGGTAATCGAACGCTTAAAGCAGGATTTAAAGAATGACTTGATTGCTGGGTTGCTGGTTGTCATACCTCTAGCAACTACAATCTGGCTGACGATTACCATTGCTAATTGGGTAATTGACTTTCTCACGCGCGTACCCAAGCAACTTAATCCTTTTGATGGGCTGCACCCTATTTTAGTTAATTTACTTAATATTTTGGTGGGCTTTGCCGTTCCACTATTAGGTATTCTTTTAATTGGGTTAATGGCTCGTAACATCGCTGGACGCTGGTTGCTTGATTTTGGTGAGCAAACAGTACAAGCGATTCCTTTAGCTGGACAGGTTTATAAAACTCTTAAGCAACTTCTTGAAACTTTATTCAAAGACTCTAATGGTAAGTTTCGCCGAGTGGTTTTGGTAGAATATCCCAGACGCGGTGTTTGGTCTGTCGGATTTGTAACAGGCGCCATTAGCAACGAAATCCAAGCGCAAATGCCGCAACCTGTATTAAGCGTTTTCGTGCCCACTACTCCAAACCCAACCACAGGATGGTATGCTGTAGTACCTGAGAATGAAGTTGTTAATCTATCAATATCAATCGAAGATGCCTTTAAAATTATAGTCTCAGGCGGTATAGTTGCCCCGAATACCCCTATACCCTCACTTGTAATGACGGAGCATAAAGTCGAAATTCCTTCTTCGGAGTCACGGCAGATAATACCGTAAGGGTTTCTATTATTAATCTATCTAAAATCCATTCATAAAAAGTATGCAAGAGCGTAAACCTCGTCAAATTGCGCGTGAACTGGCACTCCTATGTTTGAGTCAGTTACCCACCAATCCTAAAAAGCTAAACGAAGAACACTTACCAAAACTTGTACTTGCCGCTGTTCGTACTCTCCGTTCTGAAGTTCAAGATACCCTTGATAATGCCGCAGGCGAATTACAGCGTAGTAATGACAGATTACTTACTAGCGAAACACGTGCTAGCGATTTAAACACCGCGCGCACTATGCTCAAAGAAGCTGTTACTTATGCCCAGAAGGCAATTAATCAACTAGGTGCTGCTATTGAGTTTCCCGAATTAATTCAACTTGCTAACCAGGACAAGGATGTTGCACGCTATGCAATTGATATTGTTCGCACTGTAAATGAGAATCAAACTCTTATTGATGAAGAGATTTCTCAGGCATTAGTAGATTGGCAAGTTAATCGTCTCGCCCAAATTGACCGTGATATTTTACGTATTGCGGTGGCTGAAATGTTATTTTTACAGCTTGATGAGCGTATGGCTATTAATGAAGCTGTGGAGTTGGCAAAACGTTATAGTGAAGCTGATGGGCATCGCTTTATTAATGGAGTCCTACGTAGGGTTACTGAGAGTAACAGTGAATTGAGTCTGCAAAAAATAAAGGGCAGGTAGAGTGCAACGGATGTAACGGATGGGTTACTGGTTTATTTTGGGATTATATGTTGGTGGGGCGGGTTGACGTATATCCTGTTCAATAATGGAAAATTTAGGTTAACCCGCCCTTACTAAACCATATTTTTTTATCACAATGGCTTTTAATTGGTTCCGTCGTCAACATAACGAATCTTCTAATACTCCTGCTGAGGTAGAAAAAACTGAGCAGTCCCAAGACCAGGCGCCTTCTACTACACCCGATGCGGCGCCTTCTACCACACCCGATGCTTCTGACCTGTTGGCATTTGCTAAGGCTGCTTACAAGAATATTCAGCAAAAACAACAAGATGCTCCTATAGAAACTGAACCTGCTACTGAAGCTGTGACTGAGGCGCCTTTCGTTGAAGAGCAGAAAATTGAAGAAGTTAGCTCTCTTGCGCCCGAAGTTGAATCTGTTGAAGAATCTGTCGAAGAATCTGTTGAAGAGCCGGTAGAGGAAAATACAGTTGACATTGTTGATTCTACTGAATCTGTGGCGGAAATCAACGATGAAGTGGCGCCAACGGCATCGACTAATTTATCTAATTTATCTTTTATCGAACGTGCAGCAGCAGAAAGAGAAGCTAGACAACAACGGTTGATGCAAAGCGCCATTGATGTTCCGGCGCCACAAGCAGAAACAACAGATGCAAACGTAGTATATGATACAAGTGCTACGGAAACAGAGGAAACATCTGATTTCGATTCAGATTTAGAGTTTGATGAGGGGTTTGTGTGGTCGGCAGAAGTTCTTGCGGCACAAGGTCGGCGCCCAGAAGATGTATCAATAGAAGAAATAAATTGGCTTAAAAAGCTGCGACGGGGTTTGAGTAAAACTCGTCGTAATATAGTTAACCAATTAAAGGCGATTGTTGGCAAGGGTCCACTAAACTCTGCTGCGGTTACAGAAATTGAAGCGCTGCTTTTACAAGCTGATGTTGGTGTCGAAGCAACTGACTATATTATTGAGGCTTTACAAACTAAGTTACGCTCAGAAGCGCTTCCTGCTGATGCTGCTATTGCATATCTCAAGACTATCCTTAAGGATATGCTCGAAGCTCCTATTCAAAAATCAGTCTTCGCTCCAGAAAAAGATACTCTCAATATTTGGCTGATGACTGGTGTTAATGGCGCCGGTAAAACTACAACTATTGGTAAACTTGCTCATTTATCCCAAAAATCAGGCTACCGCACTTTGATTGGCGCCGCTGATACTTTCCGTGCTGCTGCTGTTGAACAAGTCAAAGTTTGGGGTACACGTAGTAATGTTGAAGTCATTTCAAATCCGGGTAAAAATACAGACCCAGCAGCTGTGGTGTTCGACGCAATAACGGCTGCAAACGCTCGTAATACAGAACTACTGTTAGTAGATACCGCAGGACGCTTGCAAAATAAGAAAAATTTGATGGATGAACTCAGTAAAGTCCGTCGCATAATCGATAAAAAAGCCCCCACAGCTAAAGTAGAATCACTGTTGGTGCTTGATGCAACGCTAGGTCAAAATGGTTTGCGGCAAGCTGAGGTTTTTTCCCAAGCTGTACAGTTAAGTGGTGTAGTTTTAACTAAACTTGATGGTACTGCTAAAGGTGGTGTTGCACTTGCTGTTGTAAAGCAGTTGGGTCTACCAATTCGATTTATTGGCGCCGGTGAAGGTATAGAAGATCTACGTCCTTTCTCTAGCTACGAATTTGTCGAAGCTTTACTTAGTAACTGAGATGTAACAGTATACCAAACAGCCATTCTATTAGTTAAGAGAGAGGCTCAGATTTATTAAAAATTCAAAACTTCCCAAAACTAATTATTTAAAAATGCGCTTGAGCTGCTATCATCAGTTGCATCCTAAAAATCTAGTATGAATAGGCGCCATATCTCACTCATTGAGAGATAGCGTCTTAAGTCCTACTACGCCTACATTCTTCATTTATTAATATTCTCTAGCTAAGAAATTAAGGGTTGTAATTTATGTTCAAATAAAACTGTTCAAATAGAACTAAGGCGCCGGAAATCAAATGTATTTGACAAATCCTCTTACCCCCTATACCTCTAACCCCTTTGTCAAAAATAGTTAACATACCGAATAACTAATGAAGGTTCTATAAATTGTCTACCTTTTGATACATGATGTATTTATCAGGTTATGAGAGTATTAATAACCTTCAGTACGTAGTAGAAAATACTGCTTTTGCAATCAAGGTAATTAAGTAAGAACTACTAAAAATTATGTTGAAATCAAATTTGTTATATTAAGAAATTTAATTATACAATGAAATACTTATAAAGTTTTTATCCTACGTCATAATACGCTTGCTAAAATTACAAGCTTTGCTCCAATATGGTGTAGCAATACCAAGCTAAAAGTTTAAACGATAATAAACACCTGTGCCTCAACCACCTTCTCAACCAACTAACAGCAATACCAGCACTACGACCGATGTCACTCCAGTGGTAGCGCTGAAAGAACTTGTGGCAAGGCTGCATCGCGAGCAAAATAAAATTCAAGACTTGCTTAGTTCGTTGGGATTTGCCCTTAGAAGCTTTAACAATTTAAATCAGTTTTTAGAGTTAATTCCACTGATGGCAACGCGAGTCACTGACGCTGATGGTAGTGCCTTATTTCTCTATAAACCAAATGGACAAGTGCGGTTAGAGCAACTGCATTGGCAAGATAGTCTTCAGCGTAAAAATATTCGTAAAGCGCTCGAAACAGCCAGTAGCCAAATTACTTTATTAGCAAATGCTGTTCCCCTAACAGCTACAACAGGGATGTTAGACGACCAAATGCATCGCTGTTTAGGTCCTGGTGTACAAATATTTGGTACTGCTATTCTCGTCAAACATAATGAACGTGGATGGTTATATGTATTAAGTCGTGACCCCGATTACACTTGGACAGAAACACGTCAAAAGCTAGTTCGTTTAGTCGCTGACCAAACCGCAGTTGCCATTGAAAACGACGAATTAGGTGTTGAATTACGTAAAAAAGAACGTTTAGACCAAGAACTTGAAATTGGCGCCGAAATTCAAAGGCGCCTGTTACCCCGTCAATGTCCTACAATACCAGGTTTAGCCCTAGCCGCGCGCTGCAAACCCGCTAACCGTGTAGGTGGAGACTACTACGACTTCATCCCAACCAACCATAACCAAATTCAACCAAGCGCAAAAACCCCCGTAATAAGTACTTCAGTACTTTCCCCTCCACCACTTAACAACGAAAACAACAAAGAACGCTGGGGGGTAGTAGTTGGTGACGTAATGGGTAAAGGAGTTCCCGCAGGGTTAATAATGACAATGATGCGGGGGATGTTACGGGGTGAAGTATTACACGGTCATCCACCCAAACGAATATTACAAAACCTAAACCGCGTCATGTACGCCGACTTAGAAAACTCCAATAGATTTGTCACACTTTTTTATTCAGAATTTGAACCAGAAACGCGAACTTTATATTTTAGTAACGCTGCTCACAACCCCCCATTATGGTGGCACGCTGCAACCAGAACAATAACGCGCTTAGACACGCTTGGAATGTTAATTGGTTTAGACGCCAATAGCCAATACGAAGACGGTCAAGCACAGCTAGAACCTGGTGACGTTGTAATTTATTATACCGATGGATTAACAGATGCCGCCTCAGCCAGTGGCGATAGATTCGACGAAGACAACTTAATTAAAGCACTAAATACAGCCTGCCGCATTTATAGCGAACCCCAAGAAATACTAGATTATATGTTTGATACAGTACACGAATTCATTGGCGCCGATAAACAAAACATCGACGACATGACATTAGTAGTTCTACAAATAAGAGAGTAAAAAGTGCTGAGTGATGAGTGCTGAGTGCTGAGTGTTGAGTGCTGAGTAGGTTGGGTTGAGCGACAGCGTAACCCAACAAAACATACATTTTCAATAATGCAACTTCTTGGCGCCTATGCCTAATGATTTAGTTTCAATCTATACTTACGTGCAATATAAAAAGGCGTATTTTAGTCAATATTATTACTTACTTTGAAGTATTTAGGTTATATAAAATACTTTACTAATCAAGAATAAAAAATGTTGGGTACAAAATGTTGGGTTGCGCTGTCGCTATACCCAACCTACTAGTTCGTGTCATAAGTTTTGGTATATTGGCGCCTGTCGTGTAGGGTGGGCAGTGCCCACCTTACAACACCCCAAAACTTTTGATACGAACCACTACGTTACTCAGCACTCAGCACTCATTACTCAGCACTCATTACTCAGCACTCATTACTCAGCACTCATTACTCAGCACTAAAAAGTGATTGTCCAACCTTCTTTGGTTACTTTGTCTTTGGTGTAAGAAACACCATCTATTTTTAGACCACCGTTATCGAGAAGGGTAATAATACCACCCTCGTTGTCTAGGTTGATTTTGTTACTTAAAGTCACTTTTAAAACTTCACCTGGATTGATGGTACCAGTGAGTGGGAGTTTAGACTTGAATTTGTCAGCTATTGCCCATCCCGTTAAATCAACTGGTTCAGGTGAAGTATTAAGTAAAGTAACAGTTTCTTTATTTGTGTCCTTACCTACAGGGTTTACCATTGCTGCAACAATACGAATCGCTGCGGTTGTTTCTGGTATAATTGTATCGATACGGTTGCCGGTTGTATCGTCGGTATGGAAAGATTGTGATTGGAAAGCTAGAAAAATTCCTACCCATGTCGAACGTGATGGATAGTGTATTAATAATCCTCCGTCTTGCCAAACTCCATTGTCTCGTTGGAACTTGCCATCATTACCCTGGTTCATATGGATATCGTGGATACCGTTACCAGGTAGGAAACCAAAATATTTGTCTTTAACGTCGGTTTCTGGACCCCATCTTTCTCCAAAAGCGTATATTGCAGTGTCTTCACTTTCTACTGCACGATTAATATATAGTTCGATTAACTCGTTTAAGTCATTATCTGGGCCTGGAACATTGTGTGGTAAAGGTTTCATTTGCGTTGTGTCAAACAAGTTACCCCGAATAAAGTCCAACGCTAATCCACCTGGTTTTCTTGAAAGTTCATGAAACCCATTATCTAGTTCAACCAGTCCTTTAAGAATAGGATGGTTGAAGTTTTCGTCTACGTAATAAAATAACTCTGATGGCGCCAGTTTTGATTTGACGTTGACGGCAATACGATATTTGGTGTCTCCATCACTTAGAAGCACTTGGTAATGAGGTGTTTGTCCTTCACCTAGCTTACGGTCAATAACTCGACCTTTCAGTACGCCATAATTCTTTAAAGGCATTTAAGTCTCCACACAATGTTTTACTTGTATTTAATTTTACTTATTCCTCATCCGTAATTAGAAGGTAATTTATTAATCACCTCATAACTAGTTGTGTAAATTACATCTACGCCTAACAAGCCTACAAAACAAGCACACACAAATGTGTTTGCTATCCTACCAAACGGTTTTATATTTAACCTTAGCCATGATGACATATGTTTTTTAATTTGACCAAAATTAAATTCTATTTTTCAGATAACGATGAAAAATATCCAGTGATTAGCCTGATATATAGGAGCTTAATTTTACTCAGTATCTGCTGGTTGGCACGTTTCCATAAAGAAATTTATCTATTAGGGAAGTAAAAAATAAACTATACAGCAGGATGAAACGACTAATGTAGGTTCTTTCTTGGGCACAGGGGCGGGCAGGGATGCCCGCTCCACAAGAGTAAAGAATAATAAATATAATTTTAAATAAAACTATCTATCCAATGAGGATAAGCATATGAATCATTTCTTTGTAGTTCAATACCTTGATAATCAGTAAATAAATAATTAGCTGTCGCATGTAGACTATCAACTAAACCAGCTTCCTCTCCACTAGCTTCTAAGGCTATACTCCACCAAGTTTTGTTATATATTTCCAATAATGTTAGTTCGACGTTGCAACTGTTTTTAATATTATCTAAATTTATATTATCGTTTAACAATTCTGGAACGGCGCCTGGTAAAATTCGATATGACTGTAAATAACGACTTTTTTTCACACTTACCCATGTAGAGTTATTTTCTACTTGAATTGGCAGAAAAGCTTCTTTTGTAGAGTCGCTACACATCCATTTACGCCATTTCTCCACTTTACCTGTAACTGAGTTGGTAAATTGCACGGCGCCTAACTCTGATATTCGCCATTTAATTTCTAGGCGCCCTGAACGTAACTTAATACCAACAAAATCATTTTCTGGTGTGTATAAATAAATATCAGTACGCTGTTCTGGTTGTTGTGATGGTTCAAACCAGGTTTTAAAGCTAGTAGGGATGGCGCCGGGAATAAACCAGCGTACTTCACATGTTGTATATGACATGGTTCCTTAATGGTCACGCTTGATGAGACAATGTTAACGAAATATTACAAAAATATTTTTTTGAAATATATTATTGCTTGGCGCCCCTAAAGGATTGAAAAGAAATGTGGAAACGTATTGGATTGATTGTACTATTGGTTTTGAGCTTTAGCTTTAGCTATTCGGATATTGCTACTGCGGCTGGGTTGAAGAATTATACAGATACTGATAATGGTTTTGAGTTCTTATATCCCAACGGTTGGGTGCAAGTTAAAGTTGGGGATGGTCCAGTTGTAGTGTTCCATGATATTATCGAGCCTTCTGAAAATATATCTGTGGTAATTAGTCCTGTTCCTGATAATAAGACACTGACAGAACTGGGAACACCTGGAGAAGTTGGATATAAACTTGGTAAAAATGCTTTGGCGCCAGAAGGTTCAGGTCGCGAAGCTGAATTAATAAATGATGCTCAAAGGGAAGTTGATGGCAAACTGTATTATAAGTTGGAATATTTAATCAAGCTCCCTAATAATAAAAAACGCCATAACCTTGCGAATGTAGTTGTTAGTCGTGGTAAGTTGTTTACTTTCAACGCTTCAGTTACAGAAAGACGTTGGCCAAGAGTTAAACGTTTGGTTGAAGATTCGATAGATTCGTTTAAAGTTTACTAATGATGGGTGTTCCACAATTTGTTCCACAATTTGTTCTTGCTTCTGCTTCCCCTGCGCGTCGTCGCTTGTTACAGACTATTGGTATTGAGCCAATAGTTTCTGTAAGTTATTTTGACGAATCACAAGTGCAGTCGCGCGACCCTGTATTATTGGTGCAGATACTTGCCCAGCGTAAAGCTGAGAGAATTGCACCAAAATTTGAAAATGCTGTTGTTATGGGTTGTGATTCGGTATTGGCTGTCAACGGTGAAATTCACGGTAAACCAGCTAGTCCCGAAGAAGCTATTGATCGTTGGCACGAAATGCGCGGTCAAGTTGGTGACTTGCTAACTGGTCACGTTTTGATAGATAATACACAAAGCAGAATGATTGTCAAGTGTCAAATTACAAAAGTTTACTTTGCCAACGCGAGTGATTCGGAAATTAGAACATATGTAGCAACAGGTGAACCTTTAAATTGTGCAGGCGCCTTTGCTTTAGAAGGTAAAGGAAGTGTGTTTGTAGAGAAAATAGAAGGTTGTCACAGTAACGTGATTGGGTTGAGTTTACCTTTATTGAGACACATGTTAGCTGATTTGGGTTATTCAGTCAGCGATTTTTGGAAACAATGAAATGTAGAGACGCGATTTATCGCGTCTCTACATTAATTATTTACCGCCGTAATAAAATGCGACTTCTTTTTCTTTCAGTTCTGCAAAACCGGCGCCATTAAGCATTTGGTTGAGTTCTTCTTGGGGAATATGTTTGGCGCCTATGCGGACTATACGCGAACGCATGGTATTAGATACACCACTACGTTGACGGTTTGCTTCGAGTCCCATGACTTTGTTATACAATTCTAGTTTTGCTTCTGGAATAGGAGTTCCATCAAAATCAATTCCACGTGCGATTGCTTCATCAATGGCATCAGCACCTTTGGTATCTTGGTTTGCTTGGCTGGTTTCGGCAGACATGACTTTTTTATTTCTGGCATTGCATTGTAAATTTTACCAACTCGCGGCGCCTCCTCAACGATTCGCTTCAAAATGCTGTCTATTAGAGGATTTTGATGAAGATACTTGCCAGTAAGGGGTTTTATGGTTTAACCTAAGCACCAGTCATGTGTTGCGATAGGTGGTAATGCTATGTCGGACCTGGATGTTCCAGATATAAAAAATCGTTCGCTGGAGCAAGCTCTGACCAATAAAATTATTGATAGCTATTTCGATAGTTCCGAAAGTTGGTTGCGTGCGATTTTACGGATGTGTTTTTTTTCACTAACACATCTCGATGATTTGCCTGTTTTTGTTGTGGAATGTCCAAATCAAGCGGTTGCTAAACGGCTGAGTCGCAAAACTTTTCCGTTTCGCGGTGTTTTATACTACTTAACTGATGATTTTAGTGCTGGTAGTCGTTCGCTTTTTTGTTATCGCGGTAAAGATGGGCAATGGTATTGTTACGACACCAGTACCAGCGAATGGACAAGTTTGGCTGAATTGGAGTTTACTTCTTTTTAGTCACCAAACCACCTGCAAAGGCGCCTAAAATTGTGCCCGTCCATAAACCAGTAGTGCTTCCTGACCACATGGCGCCAGGAGCAACTGCTGCGGTGCATAATTCTCTTACTCCCCAAACTTGATTTTGACACTTTTGGCTCTTGAGATTCATCGAGATTTGCCAACCTGTAAAGCCTGCAAAAAATCCTGATGTTAAAGCTATAAAAGTACAAATTAATACACGGTTTTTAGTCATATTCTCTCTATACCCTCTCTTCCTCTGTATACTCTGCGCCTCTGTGGTAAAAAAGAAGAATCTATTTTATTACCACAGAGACACAGAGACCACAGAGGGGTCAGCCTGTATTTCTCATTCCTGCGGCAATACCATTAATGGTAAGTAAGGCGCCTCGTAACAGTTCACCTTTACTGTAACGAGAATGAATAACACCCGATGTTGTAATGTTTTTGGCTTGACGTAAACGCTTGAGCAAAGAAACTTGTATGAATCCTAGCGGTACAATTGTTCCATTACGCAACTGAACGGAGCGTTGTAAAACTGGGTCGCCATCAAGGAGATTTTTGTGTCCGGTGATTTGCAGTACAATGTTGCGGGTGAGATAAAATTCTTTGGCTATTTGGTCGAACACAACAGCGAATCTTGCACGGTCGTCTGGATGTGATAATTCTTGGACGTAATGTTGTGCCATTAGCAAGTCTACTTTTGCTAATGTCATTTCGGCTTTAGAAACAACCATTTTAAAGAATGGCCATTTCATGTAGAAATATCGCAGCAGTGTCATATGTTCTTTTGGTTCTTCGTCTAAAAATTCCTGGAGTGCTGTTCCAACTCCATACCATGATGGCAATAAGAACCGGGTTTGTGTCCAACTAAATACCCACGGAATAGCACGTAAAGAAGTTAAGTCTTTTTTACCAGATGGGCGCCTTGCTGGACGCGAACTAATTTGTAATTGGCTAATTTCTTCAATGGGTGTGCATGAATGGAAGAAGTCGATAAAATCGGGTTGTTCGTATATCAATGCGCGGTAATGACTACGCGAACGAGTCGCTAATTCCTCCATTATCTCGTTCCAAGGTTCGATATCATCAAACCCTGTTCGCAGTAAACTAGCTTGAATTACAGCACTGGTTATTGTTTCTAAGTTATATAATGCTAAATCGCGTAACGAGTACTTCGATGCTAGCACTTCACCTTGTTCTGTAATTTTGATGCGTCCGTTTATACTGTGCCCTGGTTGCGCCAAAATAGCTTCGTATGCTGGCCCACCCCCACGACCCACTGAACCACCTCGACCGTGAAATATGCGTAAGTTTACACCGTATTTCTCCGCAATTCCTTGTAAACTTTTTTGGGCTTTGTGAATTTCCCAGTTGCTACTTAAGAAACCTGAGTCTTTATTACTATCTGAGTATCCCAACATTACTTCTTGAAGGTTGGGTGTTAAAGGAGGTGGAGACTCAGGAGAACGAGGTAATGGTGGTGTTGGAGGAGATAGTAAAGATGGCGCCAATGATTCTTTATGCTCCATTACAGCATACCCACCTGCTAGTAAAGCACGGTATAAAGGCAACTCGAATAATTGCTGCATTACAGCGCGCGACCGCAGTAAATCTTCGACGGTTTCAAATAATGGAACTACTTGTATTGTTCCTACTGCTGTTCCTGGGTCATAAAGTCCTGCTTCTTTGGCAAATAGTAATACTTCTAACACGTCGCTAACTTCGCGACACATGCTAATAATGTAGGTTTGACAAATGTTATAACCAAACTCTTGTTGTAATGACCTAACAATACGCATCGTTTCGATAACGTCGTTAGTTTTTTCAGAGAATGGTAACTCCGCAGAAGTTAAGGGGCGCCGAGTTTTAAGTTCACTAATTAACCATTCGACACGTTCAGCCTCAGAAAGCTCATTGTAGGGTTTTGAATGAATACCCATGTATTCGAGAATTTCGTTGAGCGCATCACTGTGGCGCGATGATTCTTGGCGAATATCTATTTTTGTTAAATTAAAGCCGAAAATTTCAACTTGACAAATCAGATTTTCGAGAAGTTGCGAAGTTAAACCTGTTTCCTTGAGGTTTCGCTGAATTAATCGCAGTTCCGCTAAGAAATCTTCGCCCGACCCATAAGCAGGAGTAGAAATTTCTTTAATACTCTCGCCTTTTTGCAGCGCTGAGTTACGTGAGAGTGTATTTTCTAATCGCTTGAGAATATACGATAACTTCAGACGATATGGCTCTTGACGATACCGCAGTGCCAGTTCATCGTAAACTTTGCTCATCTGCGATTGTTCGAGTTCTAACGATTCGAGTAAATCAGGTAGTACATCACTCCACTGCATCGAAACGCTTAATAATTCACGCAGTTCTTTTACGGAGTCAATATATTTTTGTAGAACGATATTGCGCTGGTAACAAGCTGTTTCCCAAGTAATAGCGGGTGTTACAGAAGGATTTCCGTCTCTGTCACCACCAACCCATGAACCAAATTTACAAAAGTTTTTGCTTGGTGGTTCTAACCAAGGATACGTCGCGTTTAGGGTTTGTTTAAAGCGTCGGTATAGCTGGGGAATACCATCGAATAATACTTCTTGGAAGTAGTGCAGCGCATAATCAACTTCATCTAACACCGATGGCTTAAACTGATGTAGTTCATCAGTACGCCACCATAAACGTATTTCTTCGATAAGCTGTAATCGTAACTCTTCTGCTTCCCAACGCTCTTGAAGTGCGGCGCCTCCTAAACGCTTTTCTAAAGCATCGAGTTCTTGCAATAATTGTACAACTCGACGCTGTTTACCACGAATTGTATGGCGAACAATTTCTGTAGGGTGCGCTGTGAACACTAACTGTACATCGAGTTGTGCTATTAATCGTTGAATCAACTGTGGCGGCACGTTGAGCTTAAATAAATCAGGGAAGAGTGCAGCAAATGTACCCCTCTGTCGATTTGACGCACTCGTACGCCAGCTTTTTGTTAGTAAATCTGCACCAAGTCCACTATTAACAGGAAGTCCCTCAACATTATCGCCTTGGACGATAGTAGGCAAGGTTTCCTCAACTTCGGCAGTTGGCTCCACCTCATACCTCGTCATCTGCTGCCTTTGCTCATAGTCCTGCTCAATGATATTAATCAATTGAAAGTACAGGGCAAATGCCCGTGCCGCGCGGATTGCTTCGTTAATACTAAGTTGTTCAATCAACTTAAAAACTTCGGTTGCTTGGTCTTGAGTTGCTTGTCCTTCTGGCGAACATAAATCGCGTAACTGCCGCAGTAAGTCCACCATCTCCTGACCACACTCTTGACGCAGCACGGTTTCCCATAACTCCTCCATGACCTGGAGACGATGGCGCAAAAATAAATCAGATGCAGGGTAGTTATTAGCAGCTTCGGTGGAAGAGTATAAAAGGGAACTCATATCCTGTTGTAGTAGAGCTATCGGACTTTTTAATTATTGGGCATTGAGAGAAATATGGGTAGGGAAAGTTCCGCAAACTTTTATGGATAAAATGTATTATTTGTTACAGAAAAAGTTTGTTTAACTTTACCTTGATTCGGTTGATTTATTCGTTGAATTGGGGAACTCTAAAATAGGTAAACGTTCACCTCGAAGTAATTCTTCGCTAGCTTGTCCCAATGCAGTTAAAGCGTCAGTTGCACTTTTTTGTGCTAAAACCAGCGTGAACACCGAAACTGTACCAATTTGGAGGAGGATGGATTGAGGAATCAACGACAATGGGTTCGACCCGTGATTATCGGAATTAGTACGCATTATGTTTTTTGAGTTGTTGTAGGATAAGTGGGAAAAAAATGTTAAAAAATTTCAAGATGTAATGATTCTATCGTTCTAGTTTACAGAGAATCTGTTGTTGTTAATAGCCCCCAACCAATAAGCCCCAAAATACCACTATCTTCTACCCCCTAAGCCATTTCCATGAAAACAGTACTACCAGACCGTCAAAAAACAATAGTGCAGTGGGTGAGTCAAGCAACTGGTATAAACACTCTAGGGGTGAAAATCCGGTTGCAGGGAAATGACCTACATATTTTATGTGAAGCTATTGAGTGTCCGCAGCGCTGGCAAACATTATCCGATTTACTTAAAGCTTTACAGCAAACAGACTTAGAAGCGTTAAAAAATAGCGATGGTAGCGAACAGCCATCTATATATCAAGTATTTGTCTACGGTAGAAAAAAAGCAGTCAAGCGACCCGAATGGTGTCACCGAGTTTATCTTAATCAACTTGACCGTCATCTCGAACAAGTCAACGTAGCTTTACTTCGAGATGCTGAACGTACCCTCAATACAACTGGCGCCATAATTATCTCGAACGAGAGTTTAGCCAAAAAAGGCGACCCCGAGGCAATTGCTAGGTATTTAAGCGAAACTCTGAGTTCTTTGGGTATTGGTGTTCGCGTTAAAGTCAAAAACCAAGATAATAACAATAATAAGAATCGTCTATGGATACTATGTAAATCGACCTATAGTCCAGACCCCTCAATAATTGCTGAACCTGTTGCCCAAAAATTACGTCACCTTAAACTAGTAGGTTATCAAGATGCTGTAATTGTTTGCCACGTCCAAGGAGAACCAAAACCTGACTGGATATTGCGAATTGATTTAACTCCAACCGAGGTTATGCTCAAAGACTGGGCACGTTGGGGAGATGTGCAAGCAATAGCTTCTTATTTGAATGAAAAATTAGCTGATAAAATTAAAGTCACTGCCTCACTCAATGAATCAACACTTCACGTTTTCTGTACGAACGTTCGGTCAAATGGTGATACGGCGCCAAGACGCGGGTTATGCATAAAAGAAGTAGGTGTTTGCTTAAATGATATTGCACCCCAAGGAATAACAGCGGCGACTATATACGGGCAAGTTAGTACAGATGCGGAACCAGCTTGGATAGATTGGTTAACACTTCCCGCTCAAGCACACCCTGCTTTATCAATACCAACAATTGAACTTGCTTCAAATGGAGATGAACCAGCACTTATATTTTTACTAGAGCGTTTATTAAATTCTGACTTAGATTGGCGCCTTAAAACAGGTGGTATGCGGGTATTGTTATTGCGAAAAGGAGATTTAATGCATGTGATGTGCGATGCAACCGTATCTCCAGACCGTAAACAAGTAACAACTCAAGTCGTTAAGTTGCTGCGACAACTCAAAATGCCAGGGATATTAGGAGTGCGTGTTTATGGGCGCCGTGCGGGCAATAAAGAAGCATCATGGCATTATGGTGTAGACTTTGCAGCAAGACAACGATATGTTCCCGAACCGGCGCCAGAATTTGCAGCAACATCAAGTTATGTTCGCGAACTATTACCACCAACCGATGAACCAGTACTGCGTCAAGACTTAACATCAGAGGAAGTTCAAACTTTTGTTAAGCAAACAGTGCAAAATTGGGGTACAAGCGCAAGAAAACTTTTACTTGCCACACAGCTATTCAAAGACAAAGAGGATGCTTCGAGCGCACCAAGCTTCAGCGCGAAATCAAGTGCTTCGGCATTAGTATGGGGAACAGTCGGGTTATTGTTAACATTACAAACCGATTGGGTATTAAATAAATTTTCACAGCAACCCCTACCAACATTAACTACTAGTCTTGCTCCGCAAACCCCCAATAAGAATGATGTTAATGCGTCCTTCACAGCAGACACCACCACACCAAAAGATAATCAAGCCTTTAACGCATCGGCATTTACGCAAACAACAGGTAGTGAAATTAGCCGTAGCCCATCAGGAACTGCAACGGCAATATTATTAGCAGCGCGTACTCAGTCGCCAACATTTAACGCCCGTCAACTCGATGAGCAATTGGCATTATATCGACAAAGATTACAGAAAAACGGCGGTCAGCCACCAGATATATTAATTATTGGTTCTTCGCGCGCTCTACGAGGTGTTGACCCAGTAGCCTTATCTAAAGCTTTGGCAACTCAAGGCTATCGCAATTTAGATGTCTTTAACTTTGGTATAAACGGTGCCACTGCCCAAGTCATTAACTTTATATTGCGTAAAGTCTTAGAACCATCTGAACTACCCAAATTAATTATCTGGGCAGACGGCGCCCGTGCGTTCAACAGTGGACGCGAGGACACTACATTCCGGTCAATAGCAGCATCTCCAGGTTATAAACAAGCCATTGAAAAATCAATAGCTCGTGGAGATACAGATACAGCACAAGAAACTAAATCTAAAACCAAATCAAACGACCAGCAAAAAAACAGTTATCAAGCAGCTAACGATTGGTTAAACGAAAAACTAGGTTCATTATCAGGAGCTTACCAAAATCGTAACCAACTCAAAGCAGTACTAGGCGCCAAATTAGATGCTTTAACAGGTGTAGATAAAAATAAAACGTCATCAAATCAAACAAATGGCAAAGACGCAGAAGAAACAGTACAATCAGTTGATTTTGATGGTTTTTTACCACTATCAATACGTTTTGACCCAGGTATTTATTACCAAAAGCATTCAAAAGTAAGTGGTAGCTACGACAACGACTATAAAGGATTTTTACTTGGAGGAGACCAAAACTTAGCGCTGCAAGAAATATTAAAGTTCACCCAGTCGCAAAAAATATCCTTAGTATTCGTCAACATGCCATTAACAAGTGAATACTTAGACCCAGTTCGTACACAGTTCGAGCAACTATTCCAGCAGTACATGATACAACAAGCTTCTGAACGTTCGCACTTTGTTTTCCGCGACTTAGGATTACTTTTCCCACAAAAAAATGAATTTTTCTCAGACCCTAGTCATCTTAACCGTTACGGCGCCTACGAAGTGTCTAACAAGCTTGCCAAAGACCCAATGATTCCCTGGATAAATAAAAAATGAGGTCAGGAGTCAGGAGGTTAGGGGTCAGGAGTCAGGAGGTTAGGGGTCAGGAGTCAGGAGGTTAGGGGTCAGGAGTCAGGAGGTTAGGGGTCAGGAGTTAGAATTCTATATCCTGAATTCTGAATTCTGAATTCTGAATTCTGTATTCTGTATTCTGTGTTCTGGAGTGTAAAAAATAAAACATGAATTTCATTTCGATATTATACGGATTATTTTTACTTAGTGTTATCGGTATTTATTGGTCTGTTGGTAATGAAAGACTGCGTTTGTTGATACTTTTGCTTGCTAGCGTAGTATTTTATATATCGTACCAGCCTCAATATTTACCACTATTACTAGTACTGGTTTATTTAAACTATCGTCTAGGACTTGAAATTGGACAAAACACCTCACCCGGAGAACATAATCAAAATGCGGGTATATCTAACGAAGATTGGGAATACGCTCAAGCGGACTGGAATCGGCGCCGTTTAACTTTAGTATGTATAGGTATAGTCTTAAATATATTTTTACTATTTGGTTTTAAATACCTAATACCCTTTTTAAAATTTGCTTTACCCGAAGCTACAATTAAAGGCTTGCGATTAGATACATTCAAACTACTGGCGCCGCTTGGAATATCTTACTTTGTATTTGAGTGCATCGCGTATCTAGTAGACGTTTATCGTGGCGCCCCTGCGACAAATAATTTAATTAAATTCGCGACTTACAAGTTACTACTTTTCAAAGTCACTTCCGGTCCAATAACACGCTTTCATCAACTTGCAAATCAATTCAAAGCAGCATTGCCAAGTGCGAATGTCATATCTGACGCATTATGGTACATCGCGAAGGGCGCCGTCAAAAAAGGATTATTCGCCGATAATATTGGTGTTTTTGTCGATATTTGTTTCGGTAACTTACAACGTGCAGGTAGTACAGATATATGGTTAGCGACATTTGCTTATGGTTTGCAGTTGTATTTAGATTTTAGTGGATATGTAGATATAGCTCGTGGCAGTGCGATGTTATTTGGGTTGGTGTTGCCAGAAAACTTTGATTCACCTTACTTCAGTACGAGTATTGCTGATTTTTGGCGCCGTTGGCATATGACTTTGGGAGACTGGTTGCGAAATTACCTATATTTTCCACTTGGTGGTTCACGTGTTGGGTTGGAACGTACATGTGTCAACCTGGTAATTGTGATGGTTGTATGTGGTGTTTGGCATGGCGCCGCATTAGGGTTTATTGTATGGGGGTTCTGGCATGGTTTAGCTTTAGTCGTGCATCGACTAGTTGATAAAGTTAGTGACCGTATGGAATTTCTCGAATATTTTTGGCAGTCACCAATTGGTGTTATTGTGGCGTGGTTGGTTACACAGCTAATGGTATTTACATCGTGGATATGGTTCCGCTTACCTGACCTACGGGACTCAATGGAAGCTACTTCTAAACTTTGGGGACATACAGCTGACGCTCAGTTTTCACAACTTGTGTATGTCGAAGCTTTGAAAATAAGTCAGTCTCAAGTTGCGCTGTTACTTGGTGCTGTGTTTTTAGGCATGGCGATATCTTATCTATTTAAGCGTCATCTCAAACTTGAATTCAATTGGCACCTCAAAGTTCTGTTCGTACCGTTATGCTTTTATCTCGTTTGGATACTGGCGCCGCAAGGTAGCTTACCATTCATCTACTTTGAATACTAATTTACCTATATTGTGATTGTGATTGTGATTGTGATTGTGATTGTGATTGTGATTGTGATTGTGATTGTGGAACAGGCATCCCTGCCTGTTTTTTAATTAATATTGACAAAAATGAGATAAGTTATGTAAACTGATGTTTAGATATATTGAGAATGCACCAAAACTTGCTTAATATATTGTTTACATAACTTAATATTATAGCATAGTGAAATCCTTGAAAGCTTTGTTCAGCAAACATTTCAGGTAAACTACAACCGCTAATAATTTAGACCTATAGAACGTTAGGTTAGATTTATCCATAAATAAATCTAATAAAAGGTATTAGTAAATTAAATACTGAGTAGATACTCTTATTAAGTGAATGCATGTAAAGTGGAAATTACAGGTAAATTAAATTTACTTGATCAAACTTCACATTATTTCGCATTAATAAGAACATGACTGCAACCTTACAACGTCGCGATAGCGGAAACGTATGGGAACGGTTCTGCAACTGGGTAACCAGCACCGAAAACCGCATTTATGTAGGTTGGTTCGGAGTGTTGATGATTCCTACACTGTTGTCAGCAACCATCTGCTTCATCATTGCATTTGTAGCAGCACCTCCCGTTGATATCGATGGTATCCGCGAGCCAGTAGCTGGTTCATTGATTTACGGAAACAACATCATTTCTGGTGCAGTTGTTCCTTCTTCAAACGCTATCGGTTTACACTTCTACCCAATCTGGGAAGCAGCTTCTTTAGATGAGTGGTTGTATAACGGTGGTCCTTACCAGTTGGTAGTATTCCACTTCTTGATTGGTTGCTTCGCTTACTTAGGGCGCCAGTGGGAATTATCTTACCGCTTAGGAATGCGCCCTTGGATTTGCGTTGCTTACTCTGCTCCTTTGGCATCTGCAACTGCAGTATTCTTGATTTACCCCATCGGTCAAGGTTCGTTCTCTGATGGTATGCCTTTAGGTATCTCTGGAACATTCAACTTCATGTTGGTATTCCAAGCAGAACACAACATCTTAATGCACCCCTTCCACCAATTAGGTGTAGCTGGTGTATTCGGTGGTAGCTTATTCTGTGCAATGCACGGTTCTTTGGTGACATCTTCCTTGGTTCGTGAAACCAGCGAAACTGAAAGCCAAAACTATGGTTACAAGTTCGGTCAAGAAGAAGAAACCTACAACATCGTTGCAGCACACGGTTACTTCGGTCGCTTGATTTTCCAATACGCTTCATTCAACAACAGCCGTTCCTTACACTTCTTCTTAGGTGCTTGGCCTGTTGTATGTATCTGGTTGACAGCATTGGGTATTTCCACAATGGCGTTCAACTTAAACGGTTTCAACTTTAACCAATCAGTACTTGATAGCGAAGGTCGTGTTATCAATACTTGGGCTGACATTCTTAACCGTGCTAACCTCGGTATGGAAGTAATGCACGAGCGTAACGCTCACAACTTCCCTCTTGACCTTGCTAGCGGTAACGCTGCTCCTGTAGCTATTGCGGCGCCTGCTATTAACGGTTAAATATAGTAGAGACGCGATTTATCACGTCTCTAAACCCTGGACATACAACGCCTTCAGTGAACCACCACTGAGGGCGCTTTTTTATTTACGTATATTCTTTACGTTTCTTAACATTAAAGCAGTATTAAGCAATTAAATCAATACCCATAGTGAGTAATTACTAGCCGATAGTATGGTGGGCACTGCCCACCATACAACGAACTAACGAACCAAAACTTATGACATAAACCACTAGTAATGCACGAACGTAACGCACATAACTTCCCACTTGATTTAGCTAGTGGTACTGAAATACCTGTAGCATTACAGGCGCCTGTTATTAATGGTTAATTTATTTCTCAAAACCTAATATTTTTTATTAAAGGGGGAAATAGCTGTGATTAATTTTATAGACAGGTGTTGACAATTATGTTGATGCATTTGGTGAAATTGTACCACCTCCAGCCTTAGACGGCCCTCCCTACGGCAACCCACTCGACCTTGAACCAGGTAAGTTTAACTGGACAGGTGGTACAAGCCTCAAAGATGGCAAACTTTATGTAGGCGATTTTTTCCAAGGTCGCGTCCAAGTATTAGATGTAAATAATACTAATAGCACTAGAATCCCAGAAGCTAGCTCAGTATTAGGTTTAGCAGCACTAGTAACTTTTGCTGTGGCTAGCAAACTCAAAAGAAACCTGGTTTCCCCAGCACTGAATAAAACAATCCTCAAGTAAACCCAAAGGAAACCAGGTTTCTAAGATTTATTAAACAATTGGCATAAAAAAACAAAAAAAGCTATAAAATAAAAACTATAAAATACAACTTTATGCCAATTCGCAAAACACAATTTAAATCAGGAAACTACTATCACATCTATAATCGAGGAAACAACCGTCAAAAAATATTCTTTCAAAATCAAAACTACTCGTACTTCCAACGGCTCATCAAAAAACACCTAATAGACAATCAAGTCGAAATAATAGCATATTGCTTAATGCCCAACCACTACCACCTATTAATTCACCTCAACAACGATAATCTATCAGAATTAATGCAAGCATTTGCCTTATCATACACCAAAGCCATCAACAACCGCTTCAACAGAGTCGGTTCACTCTTCCAAGGGCCATTTCAATCCATCCACGTAGATACAGACGAATACTTGTTACACCTATCACGTTACATTCATCTAAATCCAGTCGGCGCCAACTTAGTCAAAAAACCTCAAGATTGGATATACTCAAGTTACCTAGACTACATCATCCCAAAAAAAGATAGCTTTGTTAAAAAAGATAAGATATTGGAATACTTTGATTTAGAATATCTAGCACCCGAAGATTCTTACCGCTCTTTCGTCGAGTCTCAGCAGGAAGAAGAAAGTTTTAAACATTTGATTTTAGAATAGGCGCCTTCTATTACTCACTAGCATAAGTTGGATTTAGCTCTCTAATAGAAGGTGGATGTAACCCCAAAACCATTTGCGATTTTGGAATACCATTATTTGATAGCTCTTCTCCAATATCTACATCACTTTGGTTGTGTTGAATCCAAACTTTATCATTAATAATCTCAACGTGAATAACTGGGTGAAAAACTCGTTCTTCTTCATCTACCCAACCGTGACAAAGCACTTGGAAACGATTTGATTGTCGGTCGAATATTTGTACAATCTGTAATGTCTTTGGAAATACGTTTGTAGAAATAGCTTCCGATAAAGTTTTGATGATAGCTTGCTGATAAATTTTTATTATTGGTGCAGAATCGCGAGGTTCCATAAACCGAGTTTCTTTTACACTGAAACTAAAAGAAACCCGGTTTCTCAAGCTCTATTGGCGCCCTAAAACCCAGTTTCTCTCACACTCAGTATAACAATCTCGAACTGAAACCTGATTTGTTAAATTTTATTGGCGCCATGAAACCTTAATGTTTATTTAATATTTTTTTGGTACTGGGAGATTTTTCGTGACGCTGAGAAACCGGGTTTCTTTTCGTTTATTTTGAGGATTGTTATGTTTAGTGTGGGAGAAACCCGGTTTCTTACTGATTTGGTTATTGGGGGATTTTTCGTGACGCTGAGAAACCGGGTTTCTTTTCGTTTATTTTGAGGATTGTTATGTTTAGTGTGGGAGAAACCCGGTTTCTTACTGATTTACAAAATTTATGAGATGTAAAATATCACAATACATACTTATTGATTGAACGGTAAGCTTGGGGGGAGCAAAGTGGGGAGTGGGGAGCGAGGTATTTTAGGTTACAATATAATATAGATTACCCTAGAGTCTTTACTTAGTACCTATATCGAAAAAAGTGGATGCATGTTAAGTTGTTTGCATCGTATGAAGCATTGAAGCTCAGGTAACATGTATCGGTACTATCTGCATCCACAGCATTTTGACGAGTTAGTTCGAGATAGTGGTATTGATTCGGATATCGCGAGCTTAAATTTCAGTTCACTTCAAGATAATGGCGCCTATGATTACTTGTTGATTTCTGAGCAGGTTCCGCGTACTAATACGGGGATGGTCAGAAATAGCTGGTTGCAGCGTTACGCACATGTTAGTTCTGGGGGTTGGTGGTGTTCGGGACTTGACCCGTTGAATAATTGGGAAAGTATGGAGTGGGGTTGTTTTAAGCCAAATCAACCTCGACTGAATCAGAAGGGTAAAAATATTAAGTATGAGCATCCTCCAGGAACAGCTACGCGCGTATTTTGCCTGCGTGTGACATTGCCTGTGTGGGAGAAAGTTTGTCAACGTTATGGTATAGATTTACCATGCAATATATATATTAATCAAAGTGGTGAAGCTGAGGGTTTTTGGCAGTGGGTGATTGAGCGTTCGATACCAGTTATTATTTGTGAGGGTGTTAAAAAAGCTGCTGCTTTATTATCGTTAGGTTATGTTGCAATTGCGATACCTGGAATTACTAGTGGTTATCGTGTTAATAAGAATGAATTTGGTAAAGTTATTAGTCGGCAGCTTATACCAGATTTAGCAGCTTTTACACTTACAGTCAGGCGCCAATTTTACATTTGTTTCGATTTTGAGACAGAACCGAGAAAAATTGCTGCTGTTGATAATGCAATTTCTCAGCTTGGTTTGCTGTTTCAATCTCAAAATTGTGCAGTCCAGGTGATGAAGTTACCTGGTAAAGAAAAAGGTGTTGATGAATTTATTGTTGAGCAAGGCGCCTCGGCCGTCGATAATATATATAGTCACAGTTTAGATTTAGAGACATATTTAGCTCTTTGTAAACCTCATGCTCAATTAACGGTTTCAGCTGCACTGACAGTAAATCGTCGTTATTTAGGTGAAATACCTCTGCCAAATTCTGGTTTAGTTGGTGTAAAGTCAGCAAAAGGAACGGGAAAAACAACTGCACTACAAAAAGTAATCGAATCGGCAAAAGTAAATAACTGTCCCATTTTATTAATCACCCACCGAATCCAACTTGGAAAATTCCTCTGCGACAAAATCGGTATCGACTGGGGATTCGGAGAACATACAACCACGTATTCAGCACACCCAACACTCAAAACTCAGCACTCAGCACTTAGCACTCATCACTCTCTTGGTTTGTGTGTAGATTCAATTTGGAAACTTAATGCGAATGATTGGGCAGGTGGGATAATAATTTTAGACGAAGTTGAACAGTCTTTATCACACTTGCTTCATAGTACTACTTGTAAAGATAAGCGCGTCAAGCTTCTCAAAGCATTCCAGGAACTTATTAATACTGTGTTAACAACAGGTGGTTTAGTAATTGCCCAAGATGCTGACTTATCAGATATTTCCCTGGAGTACATACAGCAGTTAGCAGGAAAAGAAATAACTCCTTGGGTGCTAGAAAATGAATGGCAACCTGAGAAAGGTTGGGATATCTCGTTTTATGATTCTCCTAACCCAACCCCATTAATTCAACAGCTTGAACTTGACTTAATAGCTGGACGTAAATGTTATGTTACTACCGATAGTCGTGCAGGACGATATAGTTGTGAAACTATTGAACGTTATTTAAGAGAACGTTTAGAGCGTTTATATAGAATATCTCCTAAATCATTGGTGATAAGTAGCAGCACAACTAATACTCCTGGACATGCAGCAGTAGACTTTGCTGCTGAAATCAATCAAAAAGTTACAGATTATGATTTAGTATTAGTGACGCCTAGTTTAGGAACAGGTGTTAGTATTGACGTTCAGCACTTTGACCGTGTTTACGGAATTTTTCAAGGTGTAATTCCTGACTCAGAAGCAAGACAAGCATTATCGCGTGTTCGTGACTCTGTACCACGTGCAGTATGGTGTGCAAAACGAGGAATTGGAATAATTGGCAGTGGTAGCACTAATTATCGATTACTATCACAGTGGTATCAGGAAAACCAAAAGGAAAATTTAGCCTTACTAAGTCCCTTACACCATGTGGATGTAGACTTACCATTGGTATATGACCCTATACATTTACGAACTTGGGCAAAACTATCAGCACGTATAAATGCTTCAATTTGTATGTACCGTCAATCGATGAAAGATGGTTTAATCGCAGATGGTCATCAAATATGGTTACGCAGTAACGCTGTACATCAAAATATTATCCGCGATTTACGTCATGCTTTTTTGGCAACAGACCCTGAAGACTTGCCAACTCGTCGCAGATTAATGTTAGAAATTGTTAAAGTCCAAAAAGACTGGCGCCATTCTCGGCAAAAATCCAAGGAAATTAGCTGTAGTATTAAGAAAATTAAACGCCAAAATCAAATAGTTGGCGCCAATGCTGTTGCAAACGCCAAAGATATAGATAAAGTAGAGTACGAGAAAATATCAGCCAAACACTCACATAGCGAACAAGAACGTCATCAAATAGATAAATATACACTTCAACAACGATATGGTGTCCCTGTAACCCCAGAATTAAAGATGCGTGATGACCAGGGGTATTATGCTCACTTATTAATACACTATCATCTCACGCACGAAAGCGAATATTTTAGACTCAAAGACAAACAAGAATGGTATCAACAGTTATTATCAGGTGACGGAAAAGTGTTTTTACCCGACTTAAAAACTTACACATTAAAAGTAGAAGCATTACGCGCGTTAGGAATGCAGCAATTTTTAGAGTCAGGACGAACCTTTACAGAACATGAAACAGATTTAAATCGACTCAAAAATACAGTATTACAGTGTAGTCAACATATAAAACGAGTCTTAGGTATTAACTTGATTAAAGATAACGACCAAGTTCCAACCATAAAAATACTCAGTCGATTATTAAATTTGCTAGGCTTAAAATTAAAGCGAGCAAACGGAATTTATCAAGTTGATTCGGTAACACTCAACGATGGTAGGGAGGAGATATTTACTATTTGGCAACAGCGTGACGAGTTAATGTTGGTAAACACAAAGGTAAATTTTGATACAGCCAAAAATCACGTTAATTCCTCTCCAACTCCCTCAGAAAGTAGTTTACCAATGGATAAAGTGCCGTTTTGAAATGCTGTTTCATGTTAGCGTTGATACAATAAAAGCTTAAGGAAAATGGACTCTTTAAGTACTCTTGTTCCCCCCTTAATAAGGGGGTTAGCTGACATCTTGCACCTTCGAGGGCAAAGTAAGGTGGGCAGTGCCCACCCTACGTAATAATAAGGCGCCAAGTCTGTTCAAAAGCTAGGTCAAAGCGTTCATAAAAAGTATAAATTAATCCCACATCAATACAACACCAAAAACTGCATATGTATAAAATTTATTATCTATACAGACTCAGAACGCAAACACAATAATGCATTCGTAGTGCAGTGAGTATTTTGTTGTTCTGATTTTAGTTATTTAGTTAATTATAAGGAGAGTAAAAAAATGAGTATTGCTAATAAACTTCATTTTACAGGTATGTTATCTAATAAATTTGCATTGATTGGTTTAGCTGGTTTTTCTGCCACTTCTATTTTATTCGGGAACGCAGCTATAGCTCAAACAGTAAACCAAGAACTTAATGGTCGTGCTATTGGTCCAGAGACATTTGTTGATATCACCAACTTTACAGTCAATCCTACAGGTACCTTAAATCAGAAGATTGATTGCGAAGCTAGAAATACTGTACCTATTGACCCACGCTGTGATGGACGTAATATTGCAATTTATGGTCAGCATGGCAATAGTGGCAATAACAACAACAACAACTATAATAATAATAATAATAATAACAACAACAACAACAATATTCCTACAACTCTAAATCAAAACGTTTCTAATGGTGGAACCAATACAACTGTAATTACTCCTAACACAGCGAACTCTTCGAGTAACTCTAGCTCTAACGTAGATGTAAATAACAGCGTATCGAGCAAGAATACAAATACCTCAAACAGTGCTGGTGGTAATGCAAGTAGCGGCGCCAGTGTTGGAAACATTAGTACTGGTGGAACATCAGTTACGCCTACAACAAGAGTTAAAGTAGACGGTGACCAATATAATAATATCCAGTTTGGAAATCAGGCGCCTGGAACAGGTGGAGAAGCATTTTCTTTCCAATATCGTTCAGCTTGTGGAACATCAGTAGGTTATCGTCAAGGTTTCGCGCTCAAACCCAAACGTTTTGGTGGTGGTGGTTTAGGTTTTGCGCTTGATATTTCGAGTACAGATATTGATACACTTGATAACCGCTCAGGTGTGCAAAGAAAAATGGATGGTGCTTTTGAGGCAGCAATAAATGTAATTGATACTCAGCAAGCATTTGAAAAACGCTTAAACCTGGGTACTGTAACTTTAGCTGAAGCGCAAACTCGTGCCATTGCAAACTGCGCGCCGAGTAATCCTATTGTTCGCAGCGTTTCTGGTGATGGAGCAGTGATTATTAAACGTGAAGTGATTAATGAAGTTCCCGAAAAACCACGTACATGTACAGCGCGCGGTTGTAATTAATTAACCTGTAGAGACGTTACATGTAACGTCTCTACAACAACAACAAATTAAAGAGGTATATAAAAATGAAAATGAAAAAATTATATCTAGCTACAATCGCTACAATTCTTACATCTACACCATATACAGCTTCAGCACAAACACCTGTTATAGCTTCAAGCGCACAAGCGTTATTAACCTCAACTCCACGTGCAAAAATAGTAAAACGTGAAATCAATCCTGGTACTGTAACATTTACTCGTCAAAATAGTTGTGTACTAAAAACAGCTTTTTATACCAACTATTTAAATGATGGCACAATTCTTTCAACTCCTTACCATCTAAAAGGTTCCGCTCAAACACTTCCAGCATGGCGAACTGAATATAAGCAACCGATTAAGTCTCAACTAACTGACTACGAAGGTGGAGAAACCAAAGTTATGCTTTTACAAGTTGGGCGCCATCCTTCAATTCCCATTCAATTAGAACAAAGCAGTACAATCTTATTAGATGCTCAGACAAAATGTGCAGTTGGCGCCTATCGTATTTTTAGAAGGAATCTCAACTTAATTAGAGCTTTGCCTCAACAGCACTTGGATTTAAATTTAACACATATTCAAGGTTGGGAAAGAAACTTTACATATTAATAAATCATGATTAAGCTACAAAAGACATTTATTACTACTTTTATTTATACAGCAATTATCGCAGGTAATATAAATTTGAATATATCCAAAGCTAATTCAGCACAAATATATACTTATAAATCCAGTAATTTTAGCTTTGCAGATCAAACTTATAATGACCCAAGTATAACATCAAAAAACAATAAATGTTTAGACGGGCTTTTAAAACGATTACCTCAAAATGGGGATAGACAAACTACTGAAGCTTGCTTAAATACGTTTGGCTATAACCCCAATACAAATATAACTTCTCCCGTAATGATAGTGTTTGAAGTCGGTAAGCCTTCACAAGTGATTAATACTACTATTATTTATAAAATCAAAAACCAAATTCTCACAGAAAAATTCCAAGCGGTGGGTGCCCGTTATCAACAGTGGTATCCAGAAGCGGGAATATACACTTTAGATTATATAAAATTAGATAATAGCCCCAGTTTTAAGCCTGCATACGCCAACTTTTATTCTCCACCTGGAAATATTGATAAAAATGGCAATCCTGTAAATATTGGGCTTCATGGACGCGAAGGTAACTTAATGACAGGAGGCGGTTCTAACGGATGTTACCGTCATCGGGTTGAAGATATGCAAAGATTTATGGCAATAGTTAAAAAAGCTGGTGCCGAAGCAAACCTGCCCGACAACTGGTATCAAAACACTTTACCTGTCGCATTTGTGTCTACAAAATTTTAATTACAAGCGAATTAGGGGTGGCGCCAGTGTTAAGCCTTGTATTATAGCTGCTTTGAGCTTTTACTTTTAGACACAAAAGTTGTATGAACGATTTTGACCTAATTTCCCACAAAGTCAACACCCTAGACTAGAACCACTCTTCCCCCTTAGCAACTCTGGCTAGGGGGATTAAACAAGGCTATAATTTAATAATTACTTTTCAAATATCCTCTAAATAGTTAGTTCGCAATTAAATAAATAAAGCGCGCGTTGGCATTCCATAAATATATAGTTAAGCGCTGCAAATAATTTATCTATATCAGATAATATGTATGACTTAATTTCTCTGGTGTAGATATTGCCCTTTAATTTACCAAATTGCCAAAATTGCCCATTAGATACAATTCCATATATATCCTGTTCCGAGTTTTGATTAATTTTTTGAATTGCTACCATTTCAGCTAAACACTGTCCCCACCCTTTAATAAAATCATCGCGTTTAGCTTCAACGGCAATTAAGAAGGGTTTTTCAAATACTTCTTTACCTAATGGTGATTTATTAGCCAGAATATAATCAGGTATTCCAGTAAGATTTACATCATATGTGAGAGTTTTATGACTCCATAGTGTAAAATTTTCTCGGTAATTACGGTAGACTTCTCTCAAGATTGGAAAAACTACAGCTTCACAAATAGCATACTCTGAGTCTTCAAAAGTAAACTCTCGTAGAGAAAAGTTTAATTCTTCCCTAAAACTTTCTCTAATATCAAATTTAGTTTCAACAATAAAATTTGCTTCAGATGATGTTATATTAAATTCCTGTAGAACTTGAGCGATGTTTCTGTATGACTCGAATGACATAATTTTTTCCTTATTATTTAGTGATTAGTTCAAATATGTATGGTGGGCAATGCCCACCTTACATAGTATTTCCACAAAGAAAAAGAATAATAAATTATATTAGTAATATATCATTTTGCTTTATCAGCACTGTTTAGGCGCCTGCTATAAAGCTATTATAATGCTGAGAACTAGATACGTTATGAAGCAATCAGGTATTTATGAAAATCGCAGTATTTAGTACTAAAGCATTTGACCGTCAATTTCTCGAAGCTGCAAATTCAGACAAGCAACACGATTTAATCTTCTTTGACCCGCATCTAAATAAAGACACAGCTATTCTCGCAGCAGATTTTCCTGCTGTTTGTATTTTCGTTAATGACCAAGCTGATGCAGCGACTCTCGAAGTTCTTGCTTCACGTGGAACTAAGTTACTTGCTCTAAGATGTGCTGGTTTTAACAATGTTGATTTAAAAGCTGCTGCTGAGTTGGGTATTTCTGTTGTGCGTGTTCCTGCGTATTCACCTGAAGCAGTTGCTGAATATACCATTGCGATGATATTAACGCTTAATCGTAAACTTTACCGTGCGTATAACCGTGTTAGGGAAGGTAATTTTTCTTTAGATGGTTTAATGGGGTTTAATTTACATGGACGTACTGTTGGTATTATTGGCACAGGTCGGATAGGCGCCATTGTGACTCAAATACTCAAAGGATTTGGATGTAACTTACTAGTTTACGATGTTTACCAAAATCCTGAAATTGAAGCACTGGGGATAAAATACGTTGAATTATCAGAAATTTTTACAAAATCTGATATTATCTCGTTGCATTGCCCACTAAACTCCGAAACGCATCACCTTATCAATGCTGATGCAATCGAACAAATTAAACCTGGGGTCATGTTAATTAATACTAGTCGAGGCGCCTTGATTAATGCCAAAGCCGTAACTTGGGGATTAAAATCGGGTAAAATCGGTTCTCTAGGTTTAGACGTGTATGAAAAAGAATCCGATTTATTCTTCGAGGATTTATCAGGAACTATTATCCAAGACGATGTTTTTCTGCGTCTCACAACTTTTCCCAATGTGCTAATCACTGGACACCAGGCATTTTTCACAGAAGAAGCGCTTTGTAATATTGCCGAGACAACGATAACCAATATCACTGAGTTTGAGCAAACTGGTGATAGTAAAAACTTAATCAAGTAAAACCAGCACCAAAATTCCTAGAGGATAAGGTTAATAGATATATATCCTCTAGGAAAATTCCATACCTGACATCTTGCACCTTCGAGGGCAAAGTAAGGTGGGCACTGCCCACCCTACGTAATAATAAGCATTACAAGCTCTCTCATTCTCAATAAGTTCAAGGTGCAAGATGTAAGATACGTCAAAATTCCTAGAGGATAAGTTCAATACATATATATCCTCTAGGAAAATGTCATATTGGCGCCAAACTTTTCTAAAGAATAACTAATACATATATTTTCTCTAGAAAAATCTGATGTTGTACTGAAATTTCTAGGCTGACTTACACTTCTAAGTATGAGCGTAGTTACAGATTCGGCAATTAATGTTACATGCATATATGTAGAGACGCTCCGGTTCCTCGCGTCTCTACGTGTATTTGTGGTATAAAATTATATGTACAAGCTATTTCTGTAAAGCTCCTTGTAAAAAATACTGTCGAATTTCTTGAATAAATTCAAACAAGGATTTTCTTCGAGGTTCATTCACAAACGCAACCGGAATTAAAGCAACCAGTCGGAAAATACACGAAAGAGCAAACAAACCTGGTAAACCACCAAAGATGTTATTTTGTACAATAAAACCACCAATTGTAGTACCTAAAGCACCACAGGCGCCTGCAACTGCTGCGACAATGGCGAAATAACTTGATTGGTTGCGTATTGGCGCCACTCCTATTTGTAAGTTATTGTTACACAAATCAATTGCCGCCCAAGTTCCACCAGTGAGGACGTGTAAAAGCGGTAGCCATAACCATAAATCTATATTATGAGTACCTACTCCTAGCCATAATAAAGGTGTTATTGCGACTAAAATTCCTACTAAAGCAAGAATGGGACGATTTCCAAATCGGTCTGCTAAACGTCCCCAAAGTACCATTAATAACAGATTGGCGCCTGCTTGAATACTACCGTAAAATGTTACCCAGCTAACATCTAATGCCAGTGTATCCAACATATAAAGGTTGAAAAATGGCATACTTAAATTAACCGCGAACATCCATAAACCAAAGTACAGTAAGAAAGTTAAGAAATTTGAGTCTTTCAAAATACCCAGAGCATTATATACTGGTTGAGCAGTATTTGTTACTGTACTAGTGGTTTCTTCGTGTGATGGTGAAACACATGCAGACACTACACAGTTTTGTTCTTGCGGATTAATATCTACCTTAAAACACTGACATGCGAGACTTATAAAACCGAATAAAATCCCAATTGATAGTACAACACCGTAACCTTGTAGTGTTCCACCACCCCAAGTTGATACTATTACCCCTGCTATTGGAACGCAAATCAAGTTAGTTAAACTAGATACGCTATTACGAATACCAAAGTATCTGCCTCTCAGGCGCCTTGGTACAATCATAGCTAACCAACTTAACCAAGAGGCGCCTCCGAGTCCTCCTAACAAGTTTGTAGCTAAAACTATAAGTAGAGTTAAATTTATCAGTTGATGTGAATCAATCAAACCCCCATAAGCCATGAAGACTCCCACTGCTAGCACTGCCCACAAGCAACGCGAAGTTCCGTATATCCACATTGAGTAACGAAAACGACTCGTTGTCTGTTCGCTAAAGTAGGCGCCTAGTGGTTGAATTAAATTCACTAACATTGGAATTGAAGAAAGCATCCCAAAGGCTACAGCATCAGCTCCCAACCCCACTAAAAAATTACTTAGTAAAATTCCAGTAGTTGTAATTGAGAAAATTGTTGCAAAAACAGAATCCACCGTAGAAGCTCGCAGAGAAGTGCGAATTTTATCTTTAGGTATTTTAAGATTTTGATTTGTAATTTGGTTTGTAATATTTCGAGCAGTTGTAACTTCTAAATCAATAACGGAACTTGCAGGTGCATCAGTTATCGTGTCCAAAGCAGGGATTTCAAGCTGAATGGAGTTCATGGGGGTATTGATCGGTGGTGCTTAGATATTATTTTGGAGTAGCCAAGGATTTCGTTTTATTGTCGTAGCATCTAATAACAATCAAACGTAGTAGGCATCTAGCTGAGGTATTCCGCATTACTTCGTTTCCCCACGAATCGCTTCGTTTTGTTAGCTAGCCACGCGGAGTGCCAAGTTATTGTAATATTAACTTATATTCTTAAATAATTCTTCATACTTAGTGAATATATCTTAATCTATCTTGGCTTGTAGCTCTTACTAAAAGTCTATGGCTACCATAAGCTTATGCGCTGCGTAAGCTTACTGTTAGTGTTACAAATTTTACTATGATAAAAAAATGACAGATACATTAGTTTGTACAAAATCTTTTAGTTCTCAATAAAATTTTACACTTTCAAGTTATTTTTCTAGCTTCCTTAACGTTATATGTAGGTTAAAAGATAGTCTTTTGTCCTACTAGAATGAGAAAAACTGTGTTCAACTTTTTAGGATTAGTAGTTGCAATCGCAATTAGTATGGTAGGGTGTCAAAGTTTACCGACACTAACAGCACAGAATGCACCTGTTGCGACTACTGTAAAACTTAGTGGTTGGGGAGCTTCTCCTGCTGAACAAAAGCTGTTAACAGGTGTGTTACGTGACTTTGAAGCACAGCATCCTACGATTAAAGTTAAATATGAGCAAATCGCAGACCAATATATGGATGTGATGAAAACTCGTTTGGTTGGTGACGCTGCTCCTGATGTCTTTTATCTTGATGCACTTGAGGCGCCTTTTTTAATGAGTCAAAATGTGCTAGAACCTCTTGATGGTTATATTAAACCTGAATTTGAGTTAACAGACTTTGAACCAACCTTACTTGATACGTTTAAATATAGGGCTACTATTTATGGTTTACCTAAAGATTATTCGACGTTAGCGCTATTCTATAACAAACAAGCTTTTGCCAATGCTGGTCTAGAAAATCCTCCTCAAACTTGGGAAGAACTACGCGCATACGCGAAAAAACTAACTATTGATACAAATAAAGACGGTAGAATTGACCAATACGGCTTTGGTGAAAACCCAGAATTAGCTCGACAAGTTTATCAAATTAAAGCTTACGGTGGTCAAGTTGTTGACCGTGAAAGTCGCGCGGCATTTGCAGAAAAAGCTCGTTTACAGGGTTTACAATCAGTTGTTGACCAGTATAGAAACGAACGTTCATCTGCTCAAAAATCGGATGTTGGCACAAATTCAGGCAGCGAAATGTTCGGTCAAGGTAAAGCTGCAATGGTTATTGAAGGTAACTGGGCAATTCCTTATTTGAGAGATACATATCCTAAACTAGACTTTGCCACAGCAGAAATACCTACTATCAACGGTCAACGCAGCACAATGTTGTTTACCGTTGCCTATGTCATGAATAAAAAAAGCAAACACAAACCCGAAGCTTGGGAGTTAATTAAATATCTAACAGGAAAAGAAGGAATGCAAAAATGGACAGGTACAGGTTTTGCTTTACCCACTCGTAGGTCTGTAGCTACTAATTTAGGGTATGACCAAGATAACTTACGGTCTTCATTAGTAGCAGGTGTAAATTACGGTATACCTTGGCAAGTAGGTAAATATCCTGCTGCTATTATGAATAATTTTGACAATCAATTTGTTAGCGCGTTACTAGGTGAACAACCTTTACCTCAAGCAATGCAACGCGCGCAAACTCAAGCTAATAAACTCATTCAAGCACTCGATTAACTAGTAATTATTGATACGCTGTAGCACAGGCATCCCTGCCTGTGTAGTATTAATTTTTACCACAGAGAAACAGAGTGTGTATTCAATCTCCAACCATTTGCAAGAACTTAGAATGAATCCAACCAGGAGCATCAGCTAGCTTTACCCAATCGCGAGAAGATTTCCTCACCCTGACATTAACATCGTATTGATAAGGAATGGCGCCAATTTTTTTATAATTAGAACCAGGGCCAGAGCGAATGGCAACTCCAACTCGGGCAGTTACTAACACAGTACAAACAGGCTTAATTCCTGGTCGTAACCGACATAGCTTCTCTGCTGGGGTTTGAGCTTGAGCCGCAACAACTGGTAAAGTTCCACCAGTTGCGATTAGTGTTAAAAATGCTATAGCTGTTAGTTTTTTCTTGAAGTTGAACATAATTTTACGTGAGTTCGATTTTAATTTATGCAATTGTATAAAAGAATGCACTTAATTCTTTCCTAAGCGCTTGAGACAATTACATTATTTGTATTTATTAATGTATATTCAATTTTCGCGTCAGTGTCAACTGTCATTAATAACACACTCGCGTTAAGTATTGCTGGCGCCAAATGTTAGATATAAATACGGTCAGAAAATGGTATACCAGAAGCCGTGAGCATTATCAAATCTTACTCTCCTCCCTCTGTGCCTCTGTGTCTCTGTGGTAAAAAATATATATTGCACATTTTAGACAGATATGCTATCACATGCCAAAATTAATGACATGGAGTACTAGTAATGCGTTAACCTTGCTTCAATCCAATCTTTATCAGCTTGACTCAATGCAGGTGGAGGGGGGGATTGATGATAATCTATAGATAAATCATACCCAGCTTCGTCATAAATTGCATTTAGAGCATTTTGTAAATCTAAAACTGCATCAGCGTATTACTTGCTACGTCTCTAATTTCAATGTTAGGTATTCGTACTTGAATCGGTTGAATTACTGGCAGAGTCAGCGGCGCCGGAGTTGTAGCAATATTAGATGATTGACTGGATAATTTTACTTCGTCCCGCCGTAACTGCAAAATTTCTACATCAGGGTACAAAATACCAATTTCACTTTCTACAGATGTTTCCTCAACAACATATACCTCTAACCGTGCAGCATATTTAGGACGTAGCTGAGGAACAAGAAGCGCGCGAAGTTTGCTGGCAAGTGCATTATGTACATCTTGCCATAAAGCTGATTCGAGGTATGGATCCATGCCAGGAAAGGGAGAAGGCATTTCAGTAAAGAGGTGGATAATTATTTATCTTAGCTTAGTTATAACTTATTCTTATTGAATCTCTTGTGGGGTAGGCGTCCTCGCCTGCCTTATATACTTTATATACTATATATGAGACGGGCAAGGATGCCCGTTCCACAAGATATAAAGATATGTTTGTTTTATATTATAAGCATCTACACTACTTGTATCTGTCTGCGTTTGCGTTTGTGGAATGAACTTAATCCGAAAGCACTTAATAGTAAGGCGCCTACTATCGTACTTGGTTCGTTGACTTTTGCTTTCGATTCAATTCGTAAAACTTGACCAAGTGAAGCTCTATCACCTTTATTGGCAATATAAATCGCACCATCGGAACCAACGGTTAGTGCAGTTGCTGACTCTAATCCATTACCACTAGCTAACACAGTTCGGGCGCCATCTGGAGCAATTTGAATTACTGAAGCATCGCTTATACCTTCCCATTGTGGCGAGTTGCCATATTGTAAAGCATATAAATTGCCTTGTTTATCAAATTCTAAATCTGCTAATTGTGTAAAACCATCAGCATATACAGTTGTGGCGCCATCAAGACCAACTCTAAAAATACGCGCTTTACCTTCAGGGAAAGGAAAACCTGTAAATTCACTAACATACAATGCACCATCAGGCCCAACAACAACACCTGTAGGAACTGATTCAATTTGTAGTACATCGGGAATTTGACCTGGTGCTGGTGCATCTGGGGGTAGTACCTGTCCTGGTGCAGGAGTAGGAAAAACAGGATTCGTTATTGTTTGCGTAGGAGCTACTACAAACGACTTCAAGTTACTTCCATCGAGTCCTACACTTAAAATATTGTTTGCTGCTGCGTCAACAATATAAGCTGTATTATCTTTTATTGTAAAAGCATAGGGGTTGCTAGCAATTTCACCACTAACATCAAGCGTTTCTTCCCCGTCTGCATTATTTGCCAATTCATATTTTCCAAAATCAGCAATGCTTGTGAGCGAACCACTATTAAAGTCTACTTTATAAAGTTGTCCCCAACTAGGTGAGTTTTCACCGAAATCGCGAATAGTTGGATGACCAGCATATCCAATTAATAGATAAGCATTTCCTTTCTCATCAAATTGAATATCTTGTGGACCTGTACCTGTATCACCAGTCGGTCTTAACGCAATTGATGGTAATCCTGTAAGTACTTGCTCAATTTTACCATCTTTTACACGGGTAACGGCGCCGCTTGTACCAGCACATGATAACAAACCCTCCAAAGAAGGGCCTGGAATACATCGTCCATCACCTCCAACACCTGATTCGGTAATATATAAACTACCATCTGGAGCAAAGTTTAAACCTCGAACATTATTAAGACCATCGGCTACTACACTTAATGAAGCTGCGGTTGCTTGTTGTATTCTTGCTCCAACAGTTAGACAAAGCCCAAGAACTGAAAGATGAAGAAAGGATTTTGAGAGTAAATGTGAAGGCATGGTATAAGACTTAGTTCACGAACTCCGTGTTTATAACCACACCTTATAAGATTATGAGGGGCGATAGCAATTAGTAATCTTTTGCTCTTGTTTGACATTTATTTCGTGGCGGGCAAGGATGCCCGCTCCACAAGATAGCTAAAAGATAGCTAAAAGATAGTTAATTCTGATTTAATGTTTTAAGTCTGTGCTGAAATCCTTGAATTAGCTCAATAAAAGATTTACGACGCGGTTCGTTAATAAATACTAATGGTATTAAAGCTACTAATCGAAAAAGGCTAGATATCACAAATAAACCAGATAAACCACCAAAATAACCATTTTGAACAATAAAACCGCCAATAGTTGTGCCTAATGCTCCACTGGCGCCTGCAACTGCTGCACTAATAGCAAAATAATTCGCTTGGTTACGTATCGGCGCCACTCCTAATTGCAAATTATTATTGCACAAATCGCTTGCTGCTGAAGTTCCACCTGTTAAAATATGTATCATGGGCAACCATAACCACAAGTCTAAATTACTAGTTCCAACTCCCAACCATAAAAATGGAATAATTACTAATATAATTCCGACAAAAGCTAATATTAAACGATTACCAAAACGGTCTGCTAAACGACCCCAAATTACAAAAAATAGTAGATTTACCGCTGCTTGAATACTTGCATATATTGTCACCCAACTAACATCTAATGATAGTGTATCTAACATGTAAAGGTTAAAAAAGGGTAAACTCAAGTTAATGGCGAACATCGATAAGCCAAAGTAAAATAAAAATTTTAAAAAGTTAAAATCTTTAAAAATTTCCAAAATCGAAGAAGGTTCTGCCGTTGATGTCACAGCTTCTTTATTTCCATGCTCCGGCGCCCAGTTATGATGCTGTGGATTTATGTCATACTTAAAATATTGACACCCCAAACTAATATATCCAGATATTATTCCCACGACCATTGCAATACCAAAACCTTGAAGTGTTCCACCATGCCAAGTTGAAACTGCAATTCCTGCTAGCGGTACACAAATCAAGTTTGTAAGACTTCCTACACTATTGCGAAAACCAAAATATCTACCTCGTAAGCGATGAGGCACTATTATTGCCAACCAACTTAACCAAGATGCGCCACCAAATCCTTCGAGTAAGCGCGTTACTAAAACTATTACTAACGTTATATTAACCAAATCATATGAATTTATTAAACCCCAGTTAGCTAAAAATATTGCAATTGCTAAAATGACCCAAAGAGAACGAGCAGTCCCAAATATCAATAGTGAGTAACGAAACCGACTCGTAGTCTTTTCTGAAAAATAGGCGCCTAATGGCTGAACAAGATTTACCAGCATTGGAATTGACGATAGCATTCCAAACGCTATGGGACTAGCACCTAATTCTACAACAAAATTACTTAATAAAATTCCACTCGTTGGAATAGCAAAAATATTAGCAAAAACTACATCTATCGTTGAAGCACGTAGCGATGTACGAATTGCCTCTTTCGGTATTTTAAGCGGAGAATTTAACGTTACTTTTGTTTTATCATCAACAATAACTATTTCGGATATATCTGCTGACTCTGAGTTTTTTAATTCGGTAGAATCCATAGAGAATACACAGCTTTGTGTTCTTAATATTACACAGCACTAGTATATTCTTGGAGTATAAAAAAGCCTTGTATACTTTAATACTATAAATCAATAAATGAATTATCTTTTGATTAAATTGACTTTTATTTTGCTTAACCTGTTATTTTGAGTTAAAAGCATCATTTCTGGTTACTATAAAAAATATTTATTAATACATCTATCTAAAGCAGTAAAATATATAATCATGCATCATCGTTATTTAAAATATCAATGATGTATGATAGGTCGGAGGTTATGTAGTGGTTGAATTGAGAAGACAGCGCACTTCTGCGGGGTGGTACCTTTCAGAAAACTTGGCGGGCTATATATTTATGGCGCCGACTATATTAGTGTTAGGGGTTTTCGTTGTATTACCTATTCTTTTTGCTGTATACCTGTCGCTGCACAAGGTTCGACTATTGGGTGGTATTGAGTATCGGTTTGTAGGTATAGAGAATTTTGCGAATTTGGGTACCGATGAAAGAGTATGGATAGCACTGCGGAATACACTTGAGTATGTAATCATTGTTGTGCCATTACAAACTATTTTAGCTCTAATTTTGGCGGTAACGCTTAATTCGGGTATTCACGGTAAAAATTGGTGGCGAATTCTTTATTTTTTACCGACTGTAACTTCTTCTGCTGTGCTGACGTTGATTTTCATGTGGATATACAACAGCAACGGACTCTTAAATAATGTTCTGGCATTTCTTGGACTGCCTACTTATAACTGGTTGGGAGACCCTGCTGTTGCACTCAAAGGTATTATGTTAATGAATATCTGGTCAACGGCGCCGTTCTTCATGGTAATTTATTTGGCAGCGTTGCAAGATATTCCACAGTCACTATACGAAGCCGCCGAACTCGATGGCGCCAACGGTTGGCAAAAATTTATAAATATTACAGTTCCCATTCTGCGTCCAGTAACATTTTTCGTATTATCAATGGGAATTATTGGTACATTTCAATTATTCGACCAATCTTATATTTTCTCTAATGGTACCGGAGGACCCAACAACGCTACACTCACAGTTGTATTACTTATATACCAATCTGTGTTTCGTTACTTACAAATGGGTTACGGCGCCGCTATCGCATTTTTACTTGCTATCGTTATTATTATGGCTACATTAATTCAACGTCGCTTCTTTGGAGAAAAAGCGTAAGGTTTAGTTTGC